>Ga0190363_1001101_pt1 | contig 16094 bp, 36 predicted proteins | sample 48721867_MG_FD_161272 | JGI IMG/M metagenome (GOLD analysis project Ga0190363, IMG submission 161272) | Hydrothermal vent microbial mat bacterial communities from Southern Trench, Guaymas Basin, Mexico - 4872-18-6-7_MG | ecosystem: Environmental > Aquatic > Marine > Hydrothermal vents >... | reverse complement strand
ATGACAATAAACGAATTCATAAAATACCTCATAGAACTCTATGAGCAATTAAAAGAAGGATTCAATAAATACATTAATGATCTGCAAGAGCGATTAGGAGGGATAGAAAAGTGAAAATAAGGTTAATCAAGCGTAAACCTTCTAAGAAGGACTTAAGCGACTATAGAACCTACAGGTGTAAGCTTTGCGGAGAATTCTTTGAGCCAAGATATTTAGGGAACACGATACTTTCGGCGTACTCTCAGCTTAAATACCACTTACTAGTTGTTCACGGTAAAAAGTCTGTTAAGAAAAAGTACGCTAGAAAATACTCAAACTTCAATAGGTGAATAGAAATGAAGTTCTTAGATAAAATACTTTATAAAATCGCTAGAAGGCTTTTCCGGAAATACTTGAACGAGCTTGTTCAAGAACATGTTAGCGAAATAGCGAAAAGACCTAACTTGGTTATTGACATTGTAGATAAATACTTTGATTTCTTAGAAGATCGCAAAACAAAAATGTACATTAATGTTCTTGTTGGGGAAGTTCACGCTGAAACAGACGAAGAAGCGGTAGAGAAAACGGAGAGGATAATTAGGGAATACTATGAGAGAATAGAGGAAATAGAGAAGGTAAGAAGCGACTTTCACAGTATTTTATGGACTGATATAGTGGCGGACGTATCAACTAAACTAGCAACATTACTAACATTATTCATGTTTTTAAGGGGCTTAATAGATGCAATTAAAGAACTACCATCATTAGAAGTGGAAAAGCAATGTACACCTTAGCGATCTCAATAATCTTTTTTATTCTTTACATAATAACGTTAGTAATGCTAAGCTTCTTCATATTAATGGTTTGCAACAACATAGTATGTAGTGGTGCTGTAGCTTCACTAATAAACATAATATACTACATAATGCTAATGTTTCTCATAGCATCAATAATACTATTCATAATAGCAATAATAAATGAGGCGAAAAGAAAATATTAGCTATATATAAATTTTTTCCTACATTACTTTTTAGGTAAGCTTTTAAGCTCCTCTATTTTCCTCCTAAGTTCCTCTATTGTTTTTCGTAGTTCTTTCTCGTATTTTTCGTAGTGTTCACAGCTAAGCACTCTTATACCGTAGCATAGCGGGTTAGCGTATGGGCATTTATCCATGAAGGGACAGTAGTCAATATATAGTTTTCTCAGTAGGCTCAAAATCTCACCTTTCTAACGTATTTTTCGAATTCCTCAACTGTTATTTTTCTTCTTATTTTTCCTCTTTTATCTGCTAGGTCTCTCATGGCGGTTTTTATCCCTATTATTATTTGTCTGACATGGTACTTATCAACTAGTTCAGCGAATTTCTCAGCTTCTTTCTCCGGAATCTCAAATGTTTTAGCAATCACTTTCTTAATGTACTCTTTCTTATCCATTAAATCACCGTATATACTTTCTATCATAGATGGATAAATAGGTTTCTACAAGAAAGTATATATGTTTAAGTAGAGAAACAAAATGTTAGGTGAAAAATATGGGCTTACCTATGAGACCGGAAGACATTCAGAGGCTGGAGAAAGGAATAGAAGTAATGAACATGCTTCTAGAATCAATGAATGTGAAAAGAGAGGGAAGAAAAGTAACAATAGAAATGGTTTTCAAAGACGAACTATCAGCAAAAGCCTACGTTGAATCATTGAAGGTAGTTTATGCACCACAAGAACAATGAAGGGCTAACAGCAATGTCAAAGGAGAAGCGACTTGCTACCGCAATTAGCGAGTTAATGAAGCTCACGGGTGAAACAGACCCGGAAAAAGCAATTAAGAAAGCAGTTGAGAGACTCAAAGGAAGAAAAACAACACATAGCAGAATACTGGGAACATTCTATGGTATATGGGATGCAATGAGAGTATTACGAGAGTGGGAGAGAGAACACTACGAGAGAGGCTTACAGGACGGATACAAACTAGCACTAAGCAATGAGCCGGAAGAAATAAGGAAGAAGAAGGAACAATTACAGCTTAAGCTAATGGAGAGAATGGACAGGTTTCTAGACAAGCTAGACACTTTAATGGATATTTTCTCTATGCAGTTCACGGAGTCTCAGAAGAAGCAGATACAGAAACAGTTAAAGACTAAGCCGAAGTTTAAAGTTAAAATAGAGGGCTAAGTAATGTCTGAAGACAAAATAGCCTCTTTCATAAACGACCTAGTAAGAGACGCAATATCTACAATTAGAGACACGGCAAAAGACTACCTGAAAGTAAAGGCTCTCTCAGAAATATTCTCTGAAAGAAGGGAAACATGGAGGTTCAAGAATCCCGAAGAGAAAGAAATAGTAATATATACTTCTCAGTACTGTAGCGTATGCGAAGAACTTCTAAACTCACCACAGTTAGCATACATTGTTAAGAAAGCAAGGAAAAAAGGATTCACAGTAACAATAGTTCACCTTGACGAAGCAGAGGAAATAGAAAAAGCATTAAACAGCGGAATAGAAGACGTACCGTATGCTAGAGCAAAATACAAGGGAAAAACATATAGCATGACAATTCCGGAACTACCAAACTTCCTAGAAGGTGTAGAAAATGCCTAGAGAATTCCAGTTTATTAAGTGGGTTGATCCTGAGAAGCGTTTTGCTCATTTCAAATACATGGGAATAGACATTATAGTTCCTAGAAGTAGGCTTATACCCCATTTGGCGTGTGAGCTAGAGGCTAGAATGAAGGGTATAAGAGACGTTAATAAAATAGTAGAGTACTGTGCTGAAAAAAGCAGTATCTACGGTTTCGCTCTCTACAGGTACTTTCTTGATAAGCTGGAGGACTACAGGAGAAAAGGATACACGCTAGAGGAAATCGTTAGGAAAGGCATTTGGGATAGAGACTACGATAAAGCATACTACTTTAAACCATCATGTGATCTAATAAAGCTAAGAGAACTAATAGCGAAAGGAACACCAACGGAAGAAGCACTCAGAAAAGCAAAATGCAAATAAAAATAAAGAATAATTTTTTATTTTAAAACAAAACACTAAACTCCTTTTTACCCTACAAGCTCTTCAAGTCTGCTGGAGAGCTTAGCGATACCGTGAAGCTTACCGGCACATCTAGTTTCGATCTCTCTAAGAATAGTAGCTTTATCCCTAACACCACGCTTAGCAAGATCAACGAGAACCTTGAGCTTACAGATTGGGTGATAGACTTTTATTCTTTCCTTTTCAGCTTCAGTTAAAGCTTCTCCAGATAGTTTTTCAATTGCTTCCTCAATAACAGGCATTTTATCACCTAAGAGAAAAAATTGAGAAAACAAATATTTAAACATAAGTATATACGATAACATATTTTTATTCTTACTGAATATCAATATAAATAGGGGGATGTAAAGATGGCTTTAGCAAGAGCATCAAAATTTGTAATTGACAGGTTTGATGATCCTAGCCTAGCAGGTTGGACACTTAATGTAGCTGGTGCAAACAGCATTACGCAAAAAACAGAGCAAAAAACGGTAGGAAACATTACTTATACTGAAACGAGAATTGACATTAATATAAGCGATGCAAGTAATCCTTGTGAGATGCGTAGAATCGCGGGAGGATTAAGGAAGATAAGTCTTGTTGCTACATTGCTTTTGCCTACTACTGCTAGTGCTGGTGCTAAACGGACAGTACTTGGTCTAGAAACCAACTATGCTGGTGGAACAAATGGGGTAGTATATGTTCATGTTGATGAAAACGGTAAGGTGCTTGTGGGATACACTTTAGTTGGTGGAGGAGGCTCAACGCTTACCACGACAAACTCTCATGCTGGAGTAAAAGCAAGAATAACAATAGTTGTTGATTGGGATGCTCATTACTTAAAAGTTATAGTATCAAGCGAGAATGGAGTTGATGTTCTCGAAGCTACAGATTTTGGAACACCTAATACAGATACTGGAACTATTGATCACATAGTTATTGGGACAAGAGCCCCTGAGGAAACATTTTCATTTTCAGTATATGCTTTGGCGTTTGCAGATGCACTACCGACAGCTAAGTTCACTATTGAGGGGTTTGACACACCATTTAGTCATGGCGTGGCTTATTCGAAAACATTAGGTGTCTATGCTGTTCCATATGTTGATCCAGACGGTAACTGTAAAATAGCAATATATGGTTTGAACGATGCTTTAGTGAAAACAATTGATTTAGGAGAAACAGTAACTGTAGGGGATGAACATGAATATGTTGATGCTAAGTTTATTAAAGAAAATGATAATGTTTATCTCTATGCAGTAGTAGGTAGACATCTTAATGTTGGCACATTAGTGAAAATAGATCCTAGCACATGGACAATAATATGGAAGAAATCGTTACCTACAGGAACGTATCCACGTATTGCAGTATTTAAGGATAAAGTAGTGGTTATTCAGAGAGAAGGAAACGGGGTATCTAGACCTTTATATATGCACATATACGATAAAGACGGTAGCTTGGTTGAGTCGAAAGAGATTGTTAGTGCTCCAAGCAACATATATATTTATCCGGATAATGGAACTGAAAACAGTAGAGATGGTAGGTTTCTGTTTATAGCTTGGACATGGTATGATAATGTAAACTATACAAGAAACAACGTGTACCTAGTAATGTATGATGCTGAAACTGATAAGTGGTATGCATATAATGGTAAAGAAAAAACATTACCTATTCCATATAATGATAGCGACTGTTTGGTTTCAACTGAACATAGTTGTTCAACTTTGCAGTTTAGAAGTGGGAAACTATACATATGGCTTTGTGGAGCATATAAAGGAGTTATTGCGAAACTACTGGAATACAATCCTGAAACACATGAATCAACAACATTATATAATGGATTAGACGATAATTTATCATCTATTATGCAAACATATTTTGTATATGACGAGACAAGTGGACTAGCAGTAAGCACCACAATTGACTACGATCATACATATTGGTATCAACGATCAACAATACTATTTAAATATGTTACTCTACCGGGATACTGTGCTAGACTGTTAGATCTTGAAAATAGATTATTAGCATTTGCTAATGTAAAAACAGACCTCATAGAAGTATATGAGATTTCATGGAGTTCTACTGATCCACCAAATGCTGAAACAACATTTTATACTCCTTCAGCAGTACCAACAGCACCAACGCCTATACAAGAGGTTTCACAACAAATAATTTCGATGCTTATATCAATATTCCAAATAATAATACCATTACTAGCATTATTCTTAATAATAATGTTGATATTTGCTTTTGTTGGAAAATTAGCTGAAAAAGAGGAGAGAAAATGAACATTAGAGAGAGAGCATTAAAAGAAGAACTATGGTGTGCAGTAAAACACCTACTATGTGCTGAAGAACACATAATAGAGTCAGTTCAAAAGCTTATCAGAGAAGCAAAGGAAATAGACAAAGTAAGTAACTCTTTGGAGCTTCTAATGATTGCTGATAGCGTTAGGGCTTTGAGGCAGAGGCTAGTAGATGTTGCTTTGGGTGTGGAAAGTGAGCTTAGAGAACATAGACATGGAGAAGATACTGGAAATACTGGAGAAGAAGAGAAGCGAGATTCTAAGCGATAACTACTTAAGAAGCATAGTTGAGAAATACAGTAGCAAATGCGAAAGATGTTTGGAGGATCTACTAAATGAGAAATCTTAAGTCAAAAATCAAATTTTTTCTATCCAAAAACAAAATAAAATACGGAAAAGACTACTACAATTCTGCAAAAATAAGAGAAGAAGACATTATAGCGACAACATATAAACACGCAGACACGCTTACCAAAATTCTAGGCTTAAACGTTGATGTGAACCCTAAGGTTCTGAAGCTAGTTATAAACAGCTTCTACAAGTACGGTAAACCATATTGCCCATGTAGGCTTAGAAAGTCTGAAGAAACAATTTGCCCATGCATATTCCATGTTGAAGAATTGCTGAATAATGGTAGATGTAAGTGCGGACTATTCTATGTTAGAAAGAAGTAGTTTTCTTTATCTTCTCTATTGTCTCAATTACTTTTTTGAGCTTACGCTTCTTCTTAAAAGTGTTAATAATGTACTCGTTAGTAGTGTACTCTATACCATACTTTTCCTTAAGAATTTCAACTAGTTTTTCTTCTAAGGCTCTGCTTAAGTTGATCCTGTATTTTTTCGCTAATTCTAAAAGGTCTTTTTCTATTGTTACGCTTGTTCTTACGTGATCAGCCATTGTTTTTCCCTAATAGATAATATTTTGTTTGAGAGAATAAAAATTTACTGAGGAAACAAAAGTATATATCAAGGCTTAAATATTTCTTTTCGAAAACATTATGGTAGGTGAAAAATATGGCGTACGTACCAACATTCGACATAACGGCTCTATTAAACATGGTAATGCCATTAGTAATGTTGTTTATAGTGTTCTTCCTAGTAATATATCTGCTAAGAGCATTCGCAAAATAAAGGGGGTGAGATAAATGGCAGTTGTGGATTGGACTACATTAGTTTATAGCTTAACACCGCTAATAATGACTTTCGTAACGATGTTCATACTAGTATACTTCATTAGATACTTTGGAGAAGCAATAAGAACTGTAGTACCTCCGGCATAACAGCGTTTTCCTTGAAGAATAGAAGATATTTTTTTAACCAACTTTTCCCATACTTTTTCTATAGGGTAGCAAAATGAGTAGTTGCTATCAGCCACAGGACATAATGTATTCTTTGCAGATTTTCCAGACAGTACTACTGATAATACTTTTAGCACTACAGATAATCGCTACATTACCGAAAATAGAGGAGGCGATAAAATGAGTGAAAAAAACAGAAAAATACCTGTGAAATGTCCCCTATGCGGAACAATATTCACGGTTTCAACTGAAGAACTGAAAGACATAATAGTTTGTCCTAAATGCAAAATGCCTTTAGAACTAAGGGTTTTCCCGGTTATTAGATCACCGCAGGATGTTTACTACTTATCATTAGCGACAACACTTCAGAACATAAACAAACTATACGATGTTCTAGTTGAAAAACTAAAGAAGGTGATGGAGTAAAATGGCTGTGGTTAAGCTTCTTGAAAACGCAAAAGTAGTTATTAACTGGTATGGGCTATATGTTGAAGGATCAACACCTACAGTAGCCTACTATTTCGAAAACGTATCTTCAATTAAAAGGCTGGTTTTCAAAATATACATTAGAGGACTTGAATCATGCACTTTAGGAGTATGTGAAAGCAGAAACTCAATAATGGGAGATGGAGACACAACATTTAAGATTGTGGTTAATGACAAGTACACGACTGGACATAAGCAAACAGTAATTCATGTTGGAGACGTTTACGAAATAGACGCAACATCAACAATACTACCATACATTACTGACGGATACAACACTATAAAGCTAGTTGTAGGAATGATTTTCGTAAGCCCAACACACCCCGGATACCACATTTACGTAGACTTAGAAATGAGCTATGAGCTTAAAGAAGGAGCACCACCTGTAAAAGTAAACAGAGTAGGATACACTTTAACACCTTCAGACGTTATGGGTATAATTCTTGGAACACTACTACCAATAATACAGCCTTTCCTACCATACATAATAATGTTCCTTATATTTTATTTCGCAATAAAAATAATATTCTAATATAGGGGGTGAAACATGTCTCAAACAGTAGATGTAACCCAAATGATATACAATGTTTTGGGAGAGGTTTTCACGTTAATACAGCCCTTACTTCCCTACTTGATACTGTTTATAATACTGATATTGCTTATTAAGATAATTTAGAATAGTAAAGCTCTTTAGAGCTAAACAATATTTTTTATTTTGGAGAGCATTATGAAGATTACTTATTGCAGTTGGCTATGTAATCCTAGAAGCTCATTTTATCTTGTCGCTCAGAAGCATATTAAGTATTTGCGTGAAAAACACAGATACAACATTGTAGAGGTTGATGGGTGCAACCTTAGACTTCTAAGACTTCTACCTACAGACTACGTTGTTCTACATCCAATGTTCTGGAGCTTCTATTATTGCTGGGATAACAGGTTTGAGCTTACATATCAGCTTTTCAAAATAAGAAGCACAATATGTAGCAAAATAATAGCTTTCGAAACAGCGGATTCAGACATGATAAGTAAACAAGCGGTTGAAATAGCGAATTTCCTACCGGACACTATAGTTGTGCCTTCAGAGTATGCTAGAAGATCATTTATAAGAAGCGGAGTGAACAAGCCTATAAAGGTTGTTCCTCACGGAGTAGATAACGTGTTTTTCTCTAACGGATTGAGCCTTTCAAATCCGGATCTACATAGACTATATAGTATAAATAGGAAGAAAATACTTTTCTTCTGCATACACTCATGGTATCGTAAGGGAATGGATCTAGTAGATAAGGCTTTAAGAAAGCTTAGAAGAAAAGACTACATACTTGTTGTTAAAACACACTACGGAGTAGAGTCTGAATATGTTAGGACAAGAAAGTTCTTCAAAGACATACCAGTATACCATGTAGACGGATGGCTAAGAGAAGAAGAAGTAAGAACACTAATAGACATATCAGACATAGTACTAGTACCTTCAAGAGGAGGAGGATTCGAGCTTAACGGTTTAGAAGCTCTCATAAGAAATAAGCCTATAGTTTATCCGGAAATGTCTTGTATTTCGGAATATGCTAAACCAATAATTCCGGAATTAGAGGTTAAAGTAACAAACTACCCAATTGTTCTACCTAATAACAGAATCCACATAGGTAGGGGACATGAGGTAGATATTGATGATTTTGCTGAAAAAATAGAGTATGCTTTAGACAATTCGGAAGAGCTTCAGGAGAGAATAAAGGAAAGATTTAAGAATAAAACAGAGTTCACATGGGAAAGAATAGTGGACAAAATAGTTTCTGAGGTTCTAAAATGAAAACGAAAAACATTATTTTAAGCAGAAAATGGGATATACTCATAATACTAGACGCCTGTAGGTACGATGTTTTCCGGGAACTTTATGGTTCAGAATTTAATGTTTTAGAAGGTGAAAGCGAAGGATCATGTACTGTGGAGTGGTTCTATAATACTTTCGTAGTTGATAATGTTAGGCTTGATGATGTTGTTTATGTTAGCGGATCACCCTATGTTTCAAACCATTTAACACGCCTAGACAATATGAGCTACTACGGAAAAAACCACTTCTTTAGGGTAGTTGATGTTTGGGATTTCGGCTTTAGAAAAGTAGGCTATGCTTACGTGGTTGATCCTCAAATGGTTTACAACTGGTTCAACATAGTAAAAACAATACATAAAAACAAAAGGTTTATAGTTCACTTTATGCAACCACACGCACCATATCCGCATTGTAAGGAACTCTCAAAATACTATATTGACAAAGTAGGCTATCCGGATCTTAAACTATGGGAAGCTATGAGGAAAGGTGAAGTAAATCCGAAACTGGCTCTCGAATGCTACAAGAATAACCTACAATGGGTTATGAAGTACGTTTACAAAATAGTTGAGAACAATAGGGACAAAAGAATAGTGATAACAGCGGATCATGGAGAAGCATTTGGAGAACATGGCTTATACGATCACCCATGTTATAGGAGCGAAGATGTACTAAGAAAAGTGCCTTTAGTGTTTTGCGATAAAAATTAATTTCTAAAAGCAAAATAGTATTTTAGGTGATTGAATGAAGGACTCTACGATAATTAAAATAACTGCTATTGTTTCGCTAACAATAATTACGATTACAGCTATTTTGCATGGAATAGATAGTGTTCTCATAGGAACTGTTTCCGGAATCATAGGTGGAATCGCAGGGTACGAAGTTGGTAAAAGACGTTCTTAAAACAACAATAATATATGCTATATCGGTTTTCTTAATAGTTTTAAACGAGTATTTTAAAGAAGGCTATTTTATAAAGCTAAGCGACTTCTTAAAGCCTTTCACACACGAATTCATAATACTTATTATAACATTACTTTACATAGCATATTTGATTTTATATTTGAAAAGAAGGAAACAACTCTGATCCCACCCCCCTCCCACTCTACGTTTAAATATCAGTACTACATAGTATTACTTGGTGATACCTTGAAATTAGTAGTTGTATCTTTCAAAATTTCAAAAGAACTTCTCGATAGACTAGATAAATTCTGTAAAAAGAACAATCTAGCAAGATCAGAAGCGATAAGACTAGGAATTGAGCTACTACTGAAAAAAGGCTATAGGATAAAGCCCTTAGAGTGATCAAAATGGTTTGGGCAGACTGGAGATACAATGAAGAACTAGGACAATGGGAAACAATAGTGCATTGTAAAAGTAGTGAAGAAGCTAAAAAGCTAACATACAAGGTTAGAGGGAGAAATCTGAGATACATAGTTAAGGACAATAAAATAATCATTTTCAAATACATAACAGCTCATAAGCTAAGTAAAATACTTGGTGTGGGGGTTGAATACTGAATGAAGAAAACAATAATAGGAAACAACAAGTACGTTTTTGAAGAGGGAATAACAAAGATTTACTGTTATAAGGATAGGTTTCAAGGACTAACAAGGGTTTGGATTTATAAGATTGAAATACATGGCTCTGTAGAAGCCGGTTATTTAGCCTACTTGATTAGAAAAGTAAAGAAAGAACTAGGTGGAATAATATGATAGAGGAAGAACTCCTAGAGCTTCTGCTTAAGCTTAAGAAGTATAAGCGTAAACCGTATTTCACGCTGAACGAAATAGTAAAGTACGTTCTAAACCACGATAGCACATCTAGTGTAGCAACAATAATAATGAAGTTGAGAAGGCTAGAAAGAAAGCATTTGGTAAGAAGAATAAGAAGACTAAAATACAGAAAGGAAATATGGGGTTTCCCAATATACGAAACAGTCTACATAATATATGATAGAGCAATAGAAAGATACCTCAATAGAGGAAGAACATTAACAATATGGGGCTAGAGAAATGAAAGAAATAAGGTTCACAGTAGATAACGAGGTTTACGAGAAGCTTAGGGAAGAAGCGGAAAAGAAAGGTGTTACGGTTAAGGAGCTAGTAAACGATATTCTTAAACAATATTTTACTAGGGGCTTTGATTTAGAAAGCGTGGTTAAAACGAAGATTATTACGGTTAAAATACCTACGATATGTATTGTCTGTAAAAGAAGAATACATAACGAAACCGGACTGTGGATTAAAGGCGTAGGCGTAATATGTAAACATTGCCTCCTACAACATGTAAAAGACAAAATGACACAAAGAGACTACAGCAAACTAATGCTGAAATTAGAGGTTGAACTAGAGCGTTTAAAAGCTCTCAAAAGCGAATTACAGAAAGAAGTAAAATCACTAATAATAAAGTACTACATACTATCGCAAATGGATATTGTAGAGAGAATAAACGAGCAAATACAGGAAATAACCTCACTACTAAGGTACTTAGGGCTTTCCGGAGAAGAAAACACCAAACTATACGATCAACTCTCAAAGATAGCAGATAACCTAGATGCTTTAAGAGATGAAGTAATGAAAAGACAAATACCAAAAGAGTGGATCAAAAAGACAATGAAAGAAGTAGGACTCACAGAAGAAGAACTAGTAAAAACAGCAAAAGCAAAAATATAAAAAATATTTTTTATATGAACCTGAAAGGTTTAGGTTTAAATTCTCCAAAAGCTATTTGATAAGCCCTATCGTACTCTAGCTTACCATAAACCCTTTCTAATACGTTTACTTTTACCCAACCTCCTAAAACAGCTACTACCTCATAGTTGTAGTTAGTTGCTTCTAGCATACTAATAGCGAAGGTGTGCCTCCAAATATGGATACAATGCCTTAGAGCGTAGTAAACTAATCTTGCTCTTTCGATACCTACTCTTTCTTGAAGCTCTTTGAGGACTTCGCTTGTTAAAGGAGTTTCTATGATCTTTTCAATGTACTTACCGTTTAGCTTTGCTCTATAGTGGTAAACTCCGAATAGTGTAGCTTTAATTACCTTATTCGCTAATTCCTTATCTATGTTGAAGTATCTACAATAGAGCTTAACTAACAATCTTCTTAGTTTCGCTAATTTCTTTTCAGTCATTGGTAAGTACTTTCTAACCCTAACCCAAAGCTCTTTAGGTATAAACTTTTTCCAAGTGTATTCTTTCTTCTTACCTTTCTCTTTAACCCATAGCTCTACTTTTCCATCATGTTCTTTAATGTCGAATATTGTTGTTATTGCTTTTGCTCTGCAACCTGTTCTAAAGTAGAACTCCATCATAGTTGTTACAAAATCAGCATCTTCTTTATTGAGGATCTCATAGGCTAACTTTACAAGATTTCTACGATCTTCAAGATCAAAGTAGACGCTCCATATTCCTGAGTATTCAGTTGTTTTATGTGCTATGTTAAAACCTCTAAAGTCGCCCCAAGTTCTAAAAACACTAATTATATTACTTACCGCTTGTGCGTAGCTTTCTTCTCTTATGAGTTCTCCTAAACTCGAAATTAGATTGTCTAAGTACTTCTCAATTACTTCTTTGCTAAGTTCTTCCGGATGTACCATTAGCTCTTTACAAGTCCTATATAGAATGCTAACGTATTTCGAAACAACTTTTTTCGATATTCTTCTTCTTGAAACACAATATTTCTCAAACTCCTTTATTATCGGTAATGTCTTAAATTGCTCATAATCAGTTGGTGGAGCTTTTACTTTCTCCATTCTTACTATGAGCTTTTGTTCTTTTGCTTTCCTGTAGTTTTCATAAGCTTCTATGATGTCTTTAGTACTAATGTTTAGTTCACTTAAGACTCTAAATAGTGTTCTTCTACTTACTCCTATTTCCTTTGCGATTATTTCTATGCTTATTTTTCTAGCAATCATTGTTATGATTCTATCCCAATTTTCATAAATCAACTGTCTTGGTCTAGAAGTTCTTTGGATTTTGTTCTTGAGGTTTTTGATTTCAGACCAAGATCGCATATTTTCACCATTACAGTTAATCTGACACTCGGGGTATTTAAGTTTTTGGGCTAAAAACTCTCATGGATTGAGTGTCTGGTGTGAAAGAAAAATAAAAGGCAGAGAAACACAAAAATAAAAGTGGTGAAAATATGTCTGTGTTACCTAGAATTGAAGAGGAAGTTTATGAGGGATTTTACAGGTTAGGTTTGAAAGAGAAAGATGAGGAGCTACTGGAAATTGCTAGGATAATTGCATCAATAAATTCTGGGTTAAAAATGCTTGAAGAAGCTCTTAAAACATGTGATTCTCGAAAAATAGTTTATCACTATGGTCATGTGATGAACGATATTGAAAAGCTTAAAGATCTTATTACGAAAAGAGCTTTAGCATTTAAATCCCTTCCAGAAAGAGTAATACCATTGGTTAAGCTTGAAGATATGGAGAAAGAAATAAAGGAGCTAGTAACTGAAGGAATAAAAACATGCTCTTTAAAGGGGCTTATAAAATGATGCTGAAAGCAGTTGAAATAAAGCTTCCACAAGAAACTGTAAAGAAAATAATTGAAGATTTAAACAATGCTCTTAGCTTAAACCTTTTTCTTGAATGCGAGAAAATAATAATATTCATAGAGAGGGAAAAAACAAGAATAATATGTATAAAACCACTATAGTAGGATGATAGAATGAGTAGTCATGTTACTGGAGTGGTTTATGCTGACGGGGAAACTATTGGTTCTGTGGAGGGTGATGTGTTTTTTGATGTAACGTATTTTGCTCAGACATTTACGCTAATAGGTTTCATGTTGCTTCTCACAGGATTCTTCATTTTAGCGTTAAGAGACTTTGCTAGGGGATGGTTTAAGTGAGCACGGTAAGAGTAAACATAGACATTGTGAAACTAGCTGAACTAGTTGAGAAGAAACTTGAGGAGAAAAAGAAAGTAGCGAAAGGAACAGCGGTTATTGTAGGAAACGGATCAACAAAAGAATTCGAAGTTAAAGTGAAACACGGACTAGTAAGCGATAAACTAGTAGTTTCAGTTTCCTCGACAAGACCAACCACAGCCCCTCCAAGCTACATTTTCGGGTACTTAAGCGACGAAGACAACGACGGATTCTACGAAACACTAGTAATAACCGTAAAGTTCGACACAGCACCTGCAAACGGAGAAACAGTAAACATATTTTGGAGAGCCGAAACAGTAGAATAGTAGGGGGAGAAAAATGGTTACACTTCCTAAGGTTAGGGCTGATTTGAGTGTTAGGGTTTTTAGGTTAGCTTATGAAACGAAAGACAATGACATAAGACTTCTTTCGTTTCTAGTTTCAGCGTTAAACCCAACTATTGAGAGCTTAGAGAAAGCACTAAACACATGCGATATTGAGAAAATAGTGGATAAGCTAACATCTATTGGAGCGGATATTAGACAAATCTACGATCAACTAGCAAAAGTACGGGAAAAACTACCCCCAGACCTACACAGGGAACTAACCAGAGAAATAGAGAACATAGAAAACGAAATACTAAAACAAGCCCCAGAACAAATAAGAACATGCTCACTAAGAGGACTCATAAGATAAAAATAAAAAGCATAAGCGAAACAGTTACTTTTTGGGAATCGGTTTTCCGTATTGAGCGGAAAACCGCCCGGAGTGGGGGCGTAAAGCCCTCACTCCTTAACTTCTTAGTAACAAAAACAAACGACAAAAAACGAAAAAGAAAAAATGATTTTATTTTAGGACTTGAAGTAAAACTTTGAGTTTTGTTAATGTCTCATCAAGTGTTTTGTTTCTATACTCCATATCCTTTATTATGTTGTAAATAAATGATGGAAACTCTCTAGCCATTTCATGGAGTGCTTTGTAAAGTTTCTTTTCTCTCATTGTCTTAACGAATTCCTCAACACTTACTGTCCAATCGGGAAGTCCTGTGAAGTCCGCATTTCTGAAGATCACTATTTCTCCATCAACAACACCCCAAGTTGCATATCCACATCTTACAACGTTTCCTTCTCTCCAACAACTCGTTTTTATCGTTACATCATGTTTAAACTCTCTAACATGTTCTAAAAGTCCTTTCTCATTGATTTTCCTTACCACTTCAACTAATGCTTTACCTATTTGCATATATTTAACACCTAACTCATTTTTTAACTTTTCAAGATTTTCGATCACGTTTTTCACCAAGAAATTCTATATCTCCATAGTATTTAAAATTTCCAATCCATATAAACATGAAAATTCGACATAGTTTTTATATCGAGAAAACAGAGTGTCAAACTTCGTGAAAGACCGGAAAGACCAATGGTTTTTATTTATGTAGATCAAAAACTGAAAACTGTGGCACTCCACTACATGGTACTCGACTTAGCTAACTCGACACCCCATATCGTTTGATGTAAAAGTGGCACTCTCTCCAATGCCAAACGAGTGCAACTCTCAGACTCCATGAATTCTGATATGCGAAAAAATGTTTTGCAAACATAGGACTGGCATTGAAGTTAGACTGCGAAAATATGTTTTGAAAACAATGGATTGCATCACGGTTTAAACAGTTGATGCAATGGTAGAGCCTACATGAACTGGCACTCTCAAAAGATATATATCGAGCCGATGGTTCGCCGAGCTTTTCTTTTGGAGTAACTTTTAAAAGCTATGTTTCACAAGTAACATAGTGGTGATACTTTGAAAGTAAGGTTTCTTTTCCGAATACCTAAAAAACAGTATCGTAAGGTTCTTGAAAAACACGATAATATCGTAGACGCTATAGTTTCTGCTTTAGAGAAATACAATGTTACAGTAAGAGAAGTAAGCGTAGGGGGAAGATACGCTAAATACATTATAGAAATGCCTACTGAAACATACTATGAACTCCAAAGCAGAGGATCAGTAGAAGCACTCATAGAAAAGAAACTCATAGAGAAGCTTAAGCTCAAACAATCCGGAATATACATTTTCCCATTTAAGCCAAAATACAAAACACGCTATATTGCGAAAAAATACCAACATGTAGCACTATGGAAACATCTACATGAAAAAATACTGAAGTACTCTAAAGAGGAAAACATGACAATAAACGAATTCATAAAATACCTCATAGAACTCTATGAGCAATTAAAAGAAGGATTCAATAAATACATTAATGATCTGCAAGAGCGATTAGGAGGGATAGAAAAGTGAAAATAAGGTTAAT
>Ga0190363_1001100_pt1 | contig 16101 bp, 14 predicted proteins | sample 48721867_MG_FD_161272 | JGI IMG/M metagenome (GOLD analysis project Ga0190363, IMG submission 161272) | Hydrothermal vent microbial mat bacterial communities from Southern Trench, Guaymas Basin, Mexico - 4872-18-6-7_MG | ecosystem: Environmental > Aquatic > Marine > Hydrothermal vents >... | reverse complement strand
ACCTATCCTATAAGCTAAAGCAAGCCATGTTCTTTCCCCACCAGATATTAAATTTACATCTCTTCTAAAACCAGATGCTTCAACCAGTGTTGGTGTATATTCATCATTAACATCAACATAAAGACTTCTTTCAGTTTGAATTGTTAGACTATCCATAACAGATTGAACAGAATCCCTTAAACTTTCAATATACATTTTTCTAAGAACCGGAACAACTTCCCTATATGCCATTCTAAGCCCGCTAATCAATTTAGAAACTTTTTCAGCCAAAATTTTTTGTTTAAGTTTTTGTTCAGCATTTTGAATTCTTTTTTCAATCAAACTTAAATAAGAATTTTTTTCCTCAATAAGTTTTTCATAATACCTTATAGAATCTAAGATCTCTCTGTATCTTAGAAGCTTTTCTTCCCGTAATTTTCTCGCATTTTCAACATCTTCAACTTTAAACTTTGAAATTTCAAGGGTAATTTCATCCAGCTTCTTTTTTAGGTCAGCTTCAACTAAAATTTTTTTATCTAATTCGGCTTTAATCTTATTTATCTCATCTTCTTTTGTACTAATCGTTTTCTCTAATTCCTCAATTTGAAAATTTAAAACTTCAATTTTATTTTTTGCATCCAAAAACATTTTTTGTTCAAGTTCAAGATTTTCAAGTTTAGTCTCAACCATTGTTAATCTTTTTTCTGTTTCCATGTTTTCTGTATGCAGTTGGTTTAACAATTTTTCTTTATAAAACTGGTCAAGTTCTCTTCGACATGTTGGACAAACGTTTTCTGTTTCAAGCATTAAAAGTGATTCTTCAATTTTTTTTGCTTCAGCTTTAAGATCTGCAGCCTCATTTCTTAATTTAACCACTTCAAAATCTATTTTTTCCAAGGTTTCCAAAATTTCGTTAAAACTTGTTTTTGAAGATTGATTTAAAATTTTGTTTTTTTCAGACCTAAGCTGGTTTAAGCTTACCTTATCTCTATCGACCTCGTTTTCTTTGTTGTTTAATTGGTTTTTAAGACTTTTAATGTAAGCTTGAACTTCACTAAGCTTAGAAAGAAGAGAAGATTTTTCATCTTTTAACTCATTAATTTTTTTCTCAAGATTTTCAAGACTTTTTAATTTTTTATCAGCTTCCTCTAAGCTTTTTTCAGCTTCTTTAAGTTCAACATTTAAAGTTTCAACCTCAACTTGAAGTTTGATCAGGTCAGATGTTAAATCTTCATATTGTTTTTTTAGGTTACCTATTTCAACAATATCAGGGTCTTTTTCAAGAGTTGTTTTAACAGCTTCATAATGACGTTGATAAGATAGCAAACGTTCCCATGCATCTTGAAAACTTGAAAAACCAAAAAGTTCATCTAAAACCTTTTGTCTTTCTCTTGGGGTCATATTTAAAATTTCTTTAAGTTTTTCTTGTTGAATCCAGATAAATTCTTCAAACATTTTTTTGTCGATACCAAGAATGGATTTAAGCTGCTCTTGAACTGCTGCAAGTTTACCCCAAGCTATAATTTTTCCGTTTTCAGTTAAACGAAGTTCATCTGGTTCCTGTACTATTCTACCTTTTTCCCTTCTTAAAACCCTTGTAAGCCTATAATTTTTTCCAGCATGTTCAAATTCAACTGTAACCATCCCTCTATTTTTATCCTCTCTTAAAAGATATTCATAAGACCTGTAAAGTGGCTCTCCAAAAAGTGCAAAATGAAAAGAAAGTAAAATTGAAGTTTTACCTGTTCCAACTCCGCCAACAACACAATTAAATCCTTCATTAAATTCGACAGTAGAATTTAGATGAGACCTTATATTTTGAAGAAAAAGTTTTTTGATAATCATTGTTTAACAGCTTCCTCTAACAATGATTTTACTTTTTCAGTTTCATCTTCAAGTAAGGGGTCAAGAAGTTTTACAGCTAAATCAGCCATTTTTAAACAAAAATCTTCAGGATATTTTTGCTCTTTAAACATTTTTAGAAAATATTCGTATGCAGCAGCCTTAAGTTCTTTTGTTTCTTTAATTTTTGGTGGAATTTTTAACTGTTCAGCTTCAACCATTTGGTTTAAAATTATCGTATATAAGGCTTTTTTTGCATTAGACTTGATTTTTGGAATATCAATTTGACTTTTTCTTAAACCTGGTAAAAGATTCCCTTTTAAAACAACTACAAGAACAGCCTCCTCAGTATCAATTTTTGAGATTAGATTTGAAGTTTCTTGAACAATTTCATCTGGTGTTTTTCCTGAAAAATCTTTTTCTTCAACAATAAATTTTCTTGTATTTTCTATTTCTACTCTTTCAATTTCTGGTGGTTTACCTGGGAATTCAACTTTAACATGATAAAAACCTTTGGATATTTTTGCTTCTGTATAGGTTGTTGTTTCTAGGCATCCTGGATAAACAAGGATTCCTGTTTTAAATTTTTGGATCAAGGGTTCATGAACATGTCCTCCAGCATAATAATTAAAGCCTTCAGGTAGATGTTCCATTCGAATATCCGGTTTAAGATAAGGTGGAGCATATCTTGGGTTGTCTAAGGTTCCATGAAAAACAAATATGTTAAATAGGTTTGGGTTTGGTTTTGGAGGTTTTTCCTTCATATACCTTGAAATTTTTTCATCCGCTTCTCTTAAATTTCTGGAACTTTGAACACCATAAATATAATAGTTTTCATCTTTCCAGCATCCTTCTTCTAGCCTTGGTAAATAGTTGACTAAACCAGTATTATGAAGTGGAACAAGCACTGTTCCAGTCATAATGTTTGGTTCTAAGTCATGGGAACCATCAACAGCAAAAATTTTTATTCCAGCATCTTTTAATTTTTTAAATTCCCGGATAGCTGTTGCTAAGGTTAGGTTAGATGGTCTTGGACTATCAAAAATATCCCCTGAAAGGATGACAAATGAAGGTTTTAGTTTTAAGATTTTTTCTACAGCTTCAATAAAAGCTCTTGAAAAATCTTCTCTTCTTTCAGCTAGGTTATATTGCATATAGCCCAAATGTAGGTCTGCAAGATGAACAAAACTAAAAGGTTTCATTTTTAACCCTCAAAATTAAAGTTTTAGTTAAAAAATTTTCTTGTTTCCCCCATTGTTTTTACAGGTAATTCCTCGATTTTTAAGATTATAGGGATTTCTTTTGTAACCTGCCCAACAACCAAACAATGGTAAGGTTCAAGAGAATAAGCAATAGATTTCATGGTTTCTCCATCAACCTTAGAAACTTTAGCTATAGTGTTTAAATCATTTTCATTTTTAAAGTTAAACAGAAAGATAGAATCTGCTTGTCTATAAATATCTTGATTGATAGAGTCAGGTTGATTTGTAATAAAAACTGTAAATAAACCTAAATGTCTCATTCGGGTAACAATATCTTCCCAGTAGGTTTCCCTAAGATAAAGATGAGCCTCTTCAGCAAAAAGAAAAACAGCCTTAACCACCCATCTTCTTAAAAGTTCAACAAGTTTTCCTAACATAAACTCAACAACAATTTTTCTTTCAAGATTAGAAATTTTACTAAGATTTAAGACAATAACACCTCCACTAGAAATTTTTTGTAAAACATCCTCAATTTTTAAAAGTTCAGAGTTATTCTCAACAAAAAAACCTGAACGTTCTATGGTATAAAATCTTGAAAGCAAAGCTTCTTTAACATGCTCATGAAGGTTACTTAATCTTAAATATTCTTTAAACCTTTTAATGGTTATAAAACCTGTTTTTTCAACTTCATTCCAAACCCTAAAAAACTCTCTTAAGGAAGTTTCAGGTAAACCTAAAATATAAGATAAAATATTTGCAAGAATATTTTTTCCCATATAAGTTAATGTAACTTTAAAGTTTTTTCCCGGTTCTAAAACAACAATTTTTTCATAGTATCTATTTTTTTCACCATTTTTGTTAAAACCTAGATTTACATATTCACCATTAACATCAAAAACTATGCATGGTGCTCCATGGTTAACTAACCCAAGCATTAAAAGTTTTGATAGATGAGATTTTCCTGTTCCTTTTCTTCCAACAATAATTGAAAGCCCCCCATCCAAATCATCAGCATCAATCATAAAATCTGAACCTTCTTTTGTTTTTCCAATTTTTATAGGTCTTTTTTTACCAAGATTAAGAATTTGAGTAAGATGTTCAGATTTAATTTTGTAGATTCTGGAAAAGTTTCTTGAGGGAAGCCATGAAATGTTTAGGTTTAAATGTTTATTTTCAACAGAACATCTAATTTTACCCATTAAAATTCTAACATCTCTTAAAAGAGTTATTTGAGATTCAAGATTTAAAGGGTCAAAATCATCACCAAAAACAGTTTTTTCCGTTAAATTTTCTCTTAAAAGGTCCTCCATTAAACCAGGTAAATTTGCAAATTGAACATCCACAACTTGAACAAGCAAACCTTTCCCATTTCTAAAATCTTCAATCATTAAATAGTCTCCTTTCTCAACCTCCTCATCCGGAAAACATAAAACTTGAACAGTTTCATCTTCTTTTTTAAAAAGCCTCATCAACATTCAACCCATTTTCCAAAAGGACCAAAAAGCATTCTTCTTGTATTAGGAGGTTTTAAAATTTTTATTCCATATTTTTCTGATAAAAAACGTTGAATAGCTAAAACTTCAACATTTGTTAAAATTGAAAGTATATGGGCTACACGTAAAGTTTCCGGGTAACCTTGGATAAAAATTTCATTACCTAAAAGTTTTCTAAAAACATTTACAACCTCATCAAAAGATAAGTTTTGGTCAGCATCAACTCTAAATCCATAATTTTCATGAGAAAACTTTGTTAAAAAAATCCAACCTAAACTTTGGTGAGTTAATTTTTGTGTAGTAGGTTTGGCAAGATGAAGAATACATGGGGGTTCTTTTTCAGCTAAAAGATGGATTGCAGGTTTTTCGTTGATGTAGATGTTGCTTTGTTTGGCAAAAGCTAAAACTTTATTGTTGTTTTTTCTAGCTAAATCTAACATTTTTATGTTAATATTTTGGTTAAGAAGACATCCATCTAACAAAACAATAGAATCTTTAAGATTTTTAAAAACATGATTTTGAAAAATTTTTTCCATAAAAACTTGAGTTTTACCCAGTCTATGGTTTAAATTTTCATTTTTAAAGGTTAAACAAGAAAAATTTTTGTTGTTTACAATGTATATAAGAAAAGGCCCGTATCTTGTATAATGGTAGGCATATTCATCCTTCAAAACAATTGTTCCTCTAAAAGCACAAACAACTCCATTCCTTGTTTTCCCTATTTTTCTAACTGAAACATCAACAGCAACAATTTGAACATACTCTTCCAACGGAGAAATTTTAAGAATATCTTTTTCAACATCAACCTGAAAACCTGCTAAATCTAAATTTTCATCAAGGTTTGGTGGGTTTAAGTTTTCTTCATACAAAACTAAATTTTCAACTTCAAGTTTTTCACCTTTAAGCCTATCAATAGACTCAAAACTTAGTCTTGTAAGGTCTTCTGGAAAACTTTCATCCTTTTTAAGCATTGTTTCACCTTTAAGTTACAATAGTGTAAACGTATCCAGCTTCAGTTTTCCATCTTCTAACCTTTTGTTTTTTGGTTAATCTTGTAAGGGTAAACCCTATAACTTTCCCAGAATAGTGTAAAGCATTAACATCCAAAGCAGACTTAATTTCAGATAAACTTCGAGGTTTTTTTCTACCCCATTCTGTTGAAAGTAAAGCTAAAATAGCTTCAGCACAACTTTTGGCTTGGATTTGAGGGTATGTTTCCTCAACCTCTAGGGAAGGCTCCCCAACAGAAATTTGTTCAGAAGGTTTAGATGAAGAAAGTTCAGGTTTAACTTTTGATATACTTTCAACAATTTTTGGAAGGTCTTCTTCAACCATTTTAAGAATGTTTTCACGTGAACCTTCAAATTGAATTTCATTACCACCAATTTTTAACTTTAAAACTATTTTGCTTTCATCCAAACTAAACCACCTCACAAACCTGTCTAATTTTTGGTAAGGTAACCTCTGAAAACTGTTTAAGCCCATAAGTGGTAATCCTATATTCTCCTCGACCGACCCTTTCAACTAAACCTTCATCAACCATTTCACTTAATCTGCCAGCCATAGCACCCATCCTACCGCCAATAGCGCTTAAAAGTTCAGCTGCTGAAAGAGAAGCTTTTTCAACCATTCCTAGCTTGCTACCAACATAGGCTTTAACAAGATGTAAGGCTATTTGGTCACGAATACTTAGGTTAGAAATTTTTTCTTTTGGGATCGTAATAATAGCACCCTCAGGTGCAAAACCAATAACTCCTTTAAGTTTTTTAAGAAGCTCTTCAAAGTCAATTGTTATTGTTAGATTTTTTACAAGATTGTAGGCTGGATAATGTTTAGCTAAAAAATCAAGTAAAACTTTGATTACTTCTTCGGAAGAACCTTCAAAATCAATTTTTGTTTCGTTATATTCTAGATGGATTTTAATTGTTCCCGTTTTACATTTCACCCTGAGGAAGTTAATCTTGACAAAAAGTTTTCAACCCATGTTTTACCTGTTACAGTAAGCCTATAGGCACCTGCATCCTTCAAAATTAACCCTTCATTTTTTAGCTCGCTTAATCTAGCTCCAAAACCTGCTGAAAGCCTTCCTGAAAGAGCAAATAATCTTGCGATTTCTTTTGGTTGAAGTGGGTTAGGGTCGTTTGCATAAAGAATAAGCCCAATAGCCTCTTTATCACTTAATTTTTCTCTAGGAATAATGATTACTGGACCCTCACCAGTATACTCGATTACACCTCTTAACATGTCTTTTTTTATTTGAGGTGTTTCAGGTCTAAGAATTAAATCATCGATAACATTCATCCATTCTGGTAAAGATTTTAAATTTTCAACAATTTCATCAAAACTTTCTCCTTCAAGCACTATATCGCCATAGGGTCTTTTGATTGATAGTTTAACTTTCAAGGCTTTCTCAGAATGTATTTTGGGGAGGTAGAAGGATATAAAGGTTTCTATTTTTTACGTATTTTTACTTTACGTTTGTAAACGTTACATTAAGTCTTTTAAAAGTCTTTTAACAACCTCAACAACAATTCTTGCATCAACTTTCCCCCTAACCTCACCCATAACAACCTTCATAAGATGGTTGAAAGCCCTATCCGGGTTTTGTTTGATGTAGTCAATGTTTTCTTCAATTTTTCTTTTAACTATTCCTTCAACTTCTTGGCTTGTTAAGGTTTGTAAGCCAAGTTTGGTTAAAGCTTCCTCAGCCCTACCACCAGTTTTAACCATCCATTCTATGATGGCTGGAAAGGATTCTTTTGCTGTTTTACCTTCATCAATAAGCTTAAAAACATCATAAATTTGTTCATCTGAAAGATTTTCAACAACCACACCCTTTCTTTCCAGACTTTTTAATGTTTCTGTTAGGGCTGTAGCAACAAAACTTGGAGAAATTTTTGTTTCAACAACAATTTTTTTGAATAAACCTAAATATTCTGAATCTAACAATTGTTCAGCAAGTTTTCTATTTATCTTAAAATCTTTCATTAAACTTTCAATTTGTTGGTCTACAGTTGGAGGTAAGGTTTCCCTAATTAAATTTAACCATTCAGATGAAACAGGAATTGGAGGTACATCTGTTTCAGGGTAAAGTCTTGCTGCTCCAGGTCTAGGTCTCATATATTTTGTTGTACCATCAGGTTTAGCCATCCTAGTTTCTTCAGGAACACCTTTTAAAGCTTCTTTAACCCTTTCTACCACAGCCTTTAAAGCATTTTCTGCTTTTTTAGGTTGGTCGGCAATCAGAACAGCAGCATCCAAATCTGAAAGTTTAAGTTTTAACCTTAAATTTTCAACCTCTTTTTGGCTTATACCATAAGCTGGAAGCTCATCAGTATGGAAAATTCCTCCAACTCCACCATAAAAAACAGCTCTATCAGATAATTCTGTTCCAAATCTTAGTTTTGGCTCAAGTTTAACCTTTAGAAGTCCTGCAATTTTTGGAAGTTTAACAGCTAAAACTATTCCACCTTTATCCAATGCACGTTTAACAACTCCACTTTTTGTTTCTTTAAAAATTTCTGTTACATCAAAAAATTCTTCTTTTAATTCTTCCTCAACCAAACCACGTTTTCCTAATTCTTTTTTTATCTCTAAAAGTTTAAGTTGTCTTTGAACCTCATATTCAACAACTTTTGATATTAAACCTAGCTCTTGAACACCTTTAACCTCTATTAAGGCTCCATCCTTAATTGAAATGTTTAAATCCTGCCTAATTGAACCTATTCCTCTTTTAACTTTTCCTGTTCCTTTAAGGATTCTTCCAATAGCTAAAGCAACTTTTTCAGCTTCTTCAGGTGTTGAAATTACTGGTGCTGTTGCAACCTCTATTAAAGGTATCCCTAACCTATCCAACCTATAAACAGTTTTTTTCTCATCCTCACCCATTTTTCTTGCAGCATCTTCCTCAAGACAGATGGTTTGAATAGGGATAGTTTTCCCATTAACCTCTAAAAACCCACCTAAAGCAATTATACATGTTCTTTGAAAACCGCAGGTGTTTGAACCATCTATTACTATTTTTCTCATAACATGAATTTCATCAACAGGTCTTGAATTAAACAAACATGCAACCTGTAATGCTACTTCCACCGCTTCAAGGTTAAGATTGTGGGGTGGTTCTTCATCACTTTCAACCAAACAAGAAGTTTCTTTGCTAGTTTCATATACTATAATTTTCCCTTTTTGAAATTCAAAAAGTGCCGCTGGGTCAAATTGGCCAAGTTCAGATTGGGTTGGACGTAAACGTCTAACAAAAACTGTTTCAGGTTTGCCTGTAAAAAGCTTTGTTGGACAGTTGCAAAAAAGCTTATGTTTGGTATCCAGTTGCCTATGAATTTCAAGTCCAACCTTTAAACCTATCTCCCTAAAATCAACCATCAAACACACCAGTCCAAGCCTATCTAACATAAAAATTTTCGATTATCTTTATAAACCCCTACGCAAAAAACGAAAATTAAACAATAAACAACAACCTAACAGAACCTCAAAAAAACTATTTGTAGTTATTTTTGGATTCTTACTGCTTCCATAACTGGACAAAACCATGTGCAGCAGGTGTTCTAACTTCTGAACAAAAAACAAATTTAGCTAAAAAGATTACAGATTTGGTTGTTCAAGAAACAAAACAACCTAAAGATTACACTTGGGTTGTTATCCATGAAGAACCCATGGAAAATTGGCTTGTAGGCTATATTCTTTGCTGCTTCAAGCGTCATTTTACCTTGAGAAACTGCTTCTGCTGCTGGTGTAGGAGAAAATACTTTTGGTTCCATAGTAGGCTGCGGCCTACTTTCTTTACTTACGTAAACACCATCTCCCAAAGCTAACAGTTTATAACAATAGTCTTCACTTATCCCAATTAGGTTTGCAAATTCTTTGCGTTTTCCTTTACGTTCGGTTGCCCTGTTTTCACCTTTAGCTTTTAGCCAACTGTCATAAAGATTGTTGATGAAAGTTACCGTTCCCCTTTCTAAACCTTTTTTGCAAACAAAACAAAAAACAAAAAAATTTTTGATGTTGATATAGTGGTGAAGTTTAATGTGTATTATATAGATATTAACTTACTTGTACACTAGTAATTTATAACGGTTAACGGTGTTCTTATATATAGATTGTTTATACCTAAATCTTAGGTTTAAACCAGAATAAAAAGGTTTAATGTTTCTTTTTAAGGCTTAAAGCACCTGTTGGACAAACTTTTACACAAACCCCACACTCGTTACAATAGTTTGGCCATCCAACCGTTAATTTCCAAATTCTAGGTTCCCTTCTTACTTTAGCCCTATCCTCTAAGGGAACTAAAGCAAAAACTCCAGGTATACAAGCTTCTAAGCATTTTCTACAAAACATTGGCTCCTTACATTTTTCATAGTCTATTTGAATGGGTTCTTCAAAAACTAAAACATTTTCTTCGGTCATACTTGTAACCTACCATAAATTTTTTGCTACAGAAATTTTCTCTCTATCAACCAATTTTATGGCTTTTTGTTCACATGCAACCCTACAAACACCACATCCAAAACATTTTGTTGGGTCAATGTAGGCTTTCCCTGTTTTTCGAGATACGTGAATAGCTCCAAATTGACATCTGGTTGCGCATTTCCCGCAACCAACACATAAATCTGGGTCAATTTGAGCTACATATTCGCTTTTAAATACAACCTCTTTTATACCATAAGTAAACCTATCCTTAAATGCATAACAATATGGAAACTCACAATTACAAATCGAGCCAACATAAGGAACACCGAAAGTATACACACCATGAATAAGATTGTATTTTTCCTCCCATTCCCTCATCAATTCAGCAATTTCATCAGCTGAAATCGGATACCGAATTTTTTCCTTAATAAATCCTGAAGCAACTTTATACCTTTTCCATTCATCCGGGATTTGAGAATGAAAACCTGCTTCTGTAGATTTTGAAATCAAAACACCCCAGCCAATACATACTGGTAACCATTCCCCTCTAACAATTTTTCTACATGGACAATATCCTGCAGCAGCTACAAAACTATCCCCATAAACTTCTTCAGCAGTTTTAATTACCTTAATAGCATCCTCCAAAGGAACAACTTGACCTCTATGATTTTTTACAAGGTTTTTCAAAAACTCAGCTTTTTCTTTACCCTTCTTTGTAAATACTTGCTCAAGGTTTAAAAAGAATTCTTCTATAAATTTTAGGTTGGCTTTGGAAGGTTGATAGTTTTTTGGTTGAAGATACCATTTTAACCCTAATCCATGTTCAAGACACATCTCACACAAAATATCTTCCTCCAAAGTTTAAGTTAAAGCCTTAAAAGAATTAAATTTTTGCTTTAACACTATCAACTGCTAGCATCCAAAAATGAAAGAAAAGTTAGTTTTCACCTGTGTTAAACTTAATATAAATTTAATTAATGGTTAATGTTTAATCGTAAAATTTTGTAGTAAGGTTTATCTATTCTAGGCTAAATATGGTTTATATCAAAAATTTAGTTGACAGCTGAAAAATAGGGGAATGATTAGGTTTTGGCTATGTATAAATATCTAAGAGAACTTTGGAAGATTCCAAGTAAAACAGGCTTAGCTGAATTAATCCGTCAAAGGGTTATCAAATGGAGAAGAGGCCCAACCATTGTTAGAGTTGAAAAACCTTTAAGGTTGGATAGGGCTAGAGCATTAGGTTATAAGGCAAAACAAGGTTTTGTTGTTGTTAGAGTAAGAATTAGAAGAGGAGGCTTAAGAAAAAGAAGACCTAAAGCTGGCAGAAGACAAAAAAGAATGGGTGTTTTAAAATATACTCCTGCAAAAAGTTTACAGCAAATTGCTGAGGAAAGAGTTGCAAAAAAATATCCTAACCTTAAAGTTTTAGGTAGCTATTGGGTTTGGGAGGATGGAAAATATAAATGGTTTGAGGTTATTCTTGTGGACCCTCACCATCCAGTAATAAAAAATGATGAGAAAATGATTAGAATGATTGGTGGAAAACATTTGAAAGCATACCTAAAAGGAAAACTTTAACCATTAAAATTGAAAAATTTTAAAATAAAAAGTTGGGTTTTGGATTTTAGTTTAACCTACTGGCTTAAAATATTTTATATCGTTAATTGAACCTATTCTTTCAGCTTTATCCTTAAAAACTGCTTCAACAACCATCCCTATACAAACCTTTTCAGGCTCAACCTCGCCTAATCTATGGATTAATCCTCCACAAACATCATCAAATTTTATTACAGCAAAAATTATCGGTTTATCAAGTGGAGAACCATCAACATCCAGATAAGTTACCGTGTATGCATAAACACATCCTTTTAAACCAACATCAACCCATTCATCAATGTAATCAAAACATTTTTCACAGTAAATTCTAGGCGGAAGATAAATACATCCACATTTACTACATTTTGTTCCCATTATCCTACCGTTTTCCTTAATTTCTCTGAAAAATCTTTCACCAGCAACACCAACAGTATAAACATATTCAGGAGGAATAACATCTGTCCAATGTTTTATTGTTTCAGGATTAGAAATTTTATCCAAAGACATAGATTAATTCCCTCCCTAAACTGGCTTAAAATATTTTATGTCTGTTATGGAGCCTATACGTTCTTCCGGAGGTTTCCATACAGCTTTAACTTTCATACCAAACTTTACATCTTCAGGTTTAACTTCACCTAAGTAATGAAGAAAACCAGCAAAAAATCTAGGTAGTTTAGCTGGAACATCAAGCTGAATTACAGCTATCGGCATAGGTTCTTTAAGTCTTGTAACTCCATCTGTGGCTAAATGGGTAATTGCATAGGTGTTTATGGTTCCGGTATCCTTTACATAAACCCATTCATCAGTAGATTTCCAACACCATTCACAATACATTCTTGGAGGTATAAGTATTCTTCCACATTTTTTACAAACCCTGCCAATAATTTTTCCATTTTTAAGCTCAGTAAGAAATCTACCAACAGCAACACCAGCACTCCAAGAATATTTTAGATTACATGGCCAAACAGTAGTTAAAACCTTTTTACCTTTAATATCCTCCTCCTTTAATCCTACACCCGGATACTTAGAAATTTTAACACTCATTTATTTCAGCCTCCTAAACTTTCATAATTAAAACACTACTACCCTGCATTAATTCACCCCATGCATGAGCTAAACCAACCGTAGCATCCTTCTTAACCTGACGTTTTCCAGCTTCTTTTCTAAGCTGCCAAAAGATTTCGCAAACCTTCATTCCACCACCAGCAGCAATAGGATTTCCAACACCCATCAAACCTCCAGATGGGTTTACAGGCATATCCCCATCTCTTTGAGTTACACCTTCCCTAGTTAATTTTGGTGCTTCACCTTTACCACAAAGTCTTAACCCTTCCATATGATGAAGTTCCTTATAATCAAACGGGTCGTAAATTTCAAAAACATCGATCTCCTTTCTTGGGTTATAAATATGAGCCATACTGTAGGCTTGTTGACCAGCATAATAGGCATAATATGGGAAATATAGGTCTCTATTCATCCAGTAGGTTGTGTCTTCACATCTACCAACACCAACAACCCAAACAGGAGTATCAGTAATTTTTTTAGCAACATCTTCTGAAGCAAAAATTACTGCTGAAGCTCCATCAGATGGGGGACTTATATCTAAACGTTGAACAGGCCAACACATAACCGGAGAATTTAAAACATCCTCCACAGTAATTTTTGCTGGAAGTTGAGCACATGGATGGTCTATTGCATTAGCTTTGTTTTTTACAGCAACAAGAGCAATATCTTCTTTTTTGATGTTATGTTTATGCATATAACGGTTCATTTCTAAAGCAAAAATCCAAACCAAGTTTACACCTAAAGGTCTTTCAATTATTCTGTCAAAAATTGTCCAAAAAGCATATTGTGGATGGGGATGACATGGAGACATTTTTTCCCATGAAACAGATATACATACATCAGCTAAACCTGAAGCAACAACACTCCAAGCATTTATTTGTTGAGAAACACCTGTTGTTCCACCTGTAAAATTTCTTAGATAAGGTTTTAAAGCTCCACCAGCCTCAGTAATTACGTTTTCACCTTTCATATGGATTCCATCAAAAAGGTCGGGGGCGCTTCCTCCAACAACAGCATCAACATCTTTTATGGTTAATCCAGCTGAATCTAAAGCCATCTTAACAGCATGAAAAACCATTTCTTTAGTTGTTTCCTGTAAACGTCTCCGATAAAGAGTCATACCTGCACCAACAACAGCAACCCTTCTTTTAATTGGAAAATGCATCAACCTTCTCACCTCCCCAAAATTGTTACAGCACCACTTGTTGTAGGAATACCTCTCCAAGCTTGAGCTAAACCAACCTCAGCTTTTGAAACCTGAAATTTACCAGCCTCATTTCTCAACTGTAAAACAACACCCAAAATTTTTTGTAAACCATTTGCACAGAAAAGATTACCTTGACCTAAAGAACCACCTGAAGGATTAACTGGAAAATCTCCATCAATAGCTGTTAAATTTTCTTCAACAAATTTACCAGCTTCACCTCTACCAAAAATTTTTAATGCTTCAAGATTTTGAAGCTCTTTGTAAGAAAAAGTATCATCAACCTCTGCAAAATTTATTTCTTTTCTTGGATTTTTAATTCCAGCCATTTTGTAAGCCATTTCACCAGAAATTCTTGTATAAACAGAATCTCCCCAATCATGACATTCAAGCCATGAAGTTTCTGAACAAAAACCATAACCTTTAACCCAGATAGGTGTATCCGTATATTTTTTTGCAACCTCTTCACCTGCTAAAACAACAACTACACAACCATCAGCAAACTTACTTGCATCCAACTCCTTAAGCGGGTGAGATACCACCTTTGAGCAAATCACATCCTCAACAGTTAAATTTGAACCATAAGCTGCAAAAGGATTTTTTAAAGCATTCCTATAATTTTTAACAACAACTTTTGCACATTGTTCAACAGTTGTTCCTGTTTCAGCTAAATATCTGTTCATTTCAAGTCCAGCAAACATGTAAGGATGACCGCCTACTGGTTTTTTTGTTTTTGGGTCAACATTCCATAAAGGTCTGTTAAAAACAGGGTCTAAAGCAAACAGTAAAAGGTCATTTACACTTAAAACCTCAGAAATTTTACTATGAGCCTCAACTACAGCTGTATCCCAAACCCCACTTTGAATCATCATACATGCACTAATAAACCCAACAATACCATCAGCAGAAACAGAATTTTCAGGTTTAAAAACAGCTCCAACCTGGTCTGGATAATATTCATCAGCAATACTTATACCTTCCCAAAGGTCTTCAGCAACTCCTATAAACCCATCAACATCTTTCCGTGGATTGATACCTCCAGCATCTTCATAAGCCTTAACAGCAGCCTCAAAAATTAGTTCTCTATATTCCTCGGTTGTAAACGGTTTAAAACCACTCCAACCCACACCAACAACAGCAATCTTTCTCTCCAAACCTATTTTTCCCTCCAATTTTATTTAGAAAAAGACTCAAATTATAGGTTAGAAGAAGCCTTTATTTTTAAAACTTTGCATTGAAAAATTGTTTATGAGTTATTTATAGGCTAACCATTCTTTTCCAAGAATTTCTCTTACAACAATTAATTTCATGATTTCTGTTGAACCTTCAGCTAACATGTAAGACCTAACACCTCTTAAAGCTTTTTGTTCCTGACAATCTTTTGAATATCCAAAGGCACCCTGCCATTGCATAGCATCATTTATAGCTTCAAAAGCCCATTGAGGAGCCAACATTTTTGCTATTGCAGCAGCTTTACTAACCTCAAACCTAGTAAATTTTTTTTCTTTTTGCTCCAACCAATACATCCATAAAGCTTTATAGGCAAGTTCTCTAACAGCCTCAAGTTTTGCATAATGTTCAGCTAACCTAAACTGAATAGCCTCATATCTAGCAATTTTTCTTCCAAAAACCTCTCTTATCTTCATGTAGGAAATAGCGTTTTCCAAAGACCTTATTGCTGAACCAACACATACAAGAGCTATTAAAGCTCTAGCAAACTCATATCCCTCATGAATAACATAGAAACCTTTGTTTTCTTCACCCAAAATATAATGTTGGGGTATTCTAACATTATCCATGCTAAAACCTCCCCATGAAACTCCTTCCCTACCTAACTCTTCAAGGTAACTTGTTGAGATCCCCGGTAGTTTTAGAGGGAGAAAGAAAAGAGTCATACCTCTTGTACCTAATTCTGGTTTTGATTTTGCAAGGGTTACAAATCCTCCACCCATCTCTAAAACTTCTCTAATACCACTGATATACTGTTTTTCACCGTTTACAATGTAACCATCCCCATCCCTAACAATTGTTGTTTTCATGGAGGCTAAATCAGAACCAGCATCAGATTCTGTTGTTGCAACACCAATAAAGGCTTCTCCTTTTACTACTTTAGGTAAAACTTCCTCCTTTAACCTATTAGAGCCATATCTCTCAATAAGATAACTATAAACACAAGGAATAAGAAAAAATACAGCTGTTGAACAACTTGTATCAGCTTTACCCAACTCTTCAGCAACAATACCAGCTGTAACCGGATCAGCACCAGCCCCACCATAAATTGGAGAAACACACA
>Ga0190363_1001099_pt1 | contig 16105 bp, 15 predicted proteins | sample 48721867_MG_FD_161272 | JGI IMG/M metagenome (GOLD analysis project Ga0190363, IMG submission 161272) | Hydrothermal vent microbial mat bacterial communities from Southern Trench, Guaymas Basin, Mexico - 4872-18-6-7_MG | ecosystem: Environmental > Aquatic > Marine > Hydrothermal vents >... | reverse complement strand
CCCTTTAAAGGAGTACAAATATAAGTTGTTTCTCCAGCTAAAAATATCTGTCCTTTTGAGGGATATTCAATAGAAATTTTTTCACCAGCTTTTTCAACAAACCTAAAAGTAGAAATAATTTTTTCAAGTAAATCGACAGGATTAACTGGTATTTGAGGAGGATTAGAGGAAATTCCCAAAGCAAACATATAATTTTTTACAGGAAAAAAGGCAATATGATAGTCTTGGCCCATTGTCCTTGGATCTCTAACTATAACTCCCTTTTCTCCCCCTACTTCAATTTCTTTAATTATTTGGAAAGGAAATTCTTTTCTCTGAATCCACTCTTTAGCGGTCTTTCCATTTCTTTCTAAAATGGCCAGATCCATTATCAAAATGCCTTTATTTAAAATCTCCCACTGAATTATTTTGCTCATTTCATCTCCTACACTTATTTCCCACTCCTTTGGGTATTTTATTTCAAATCCATATTTTTTATTCCGATATGTCTTCCATAAAGAAGTATCTAATAAATTTTTACCTTCCTTTTTTTGCCAACCTATTTTCTGCCAACTTAAACCTCCATCATTTGATTTAAAAGTAATCTCTTTATCTTGAGTTTCAACAATTACTTTTACAATGTTTGCATTTGAAGGATCAATTGTAATTTTTTTTATTCCACTTATTAATTCATCTGTTCCTGCTACCTTATATTCAAAACAAATATTTCCTTTACATTTCTTTTCAATAACTCCTGATGAAATATCTATCCACTTTTCTCCTCCATTAAGAGATTTTAAAAGGTCAATATCTAAATCTCCCATCAAATTTCCACTTGTGTCTCCAGCATAAATTATCTTTTTGTTTTTAGGAAAAACCGAAAAAGTAATTCCTCCTTTATATTGTTCTAATATCTTTTTCCAGGTTTTTCCTCCATCATCAGACCTTAGCAAATAGGTATATAAAAAATCCTCACTGGAAAGAGTTTTGTAGATAATCTGAGAAAAAGTAGAAGTTGGAGTTTTAGGAGTTACCACAGGAGGTTTTGAAGGAGGTTTTTCTTTCTCTTTTTTAAGTTGCCAAATTAAAACCCCTCCAGTAATGATAATAAAAAAGAGAAAAATAAAAATTAAAATTGTGCTAATTTTTCCTTTTTTGTTTTGAAATTGCATTTTTTAAGATTTCTTTATTTTTATTTTTCAATTTTTTTATTTTTTTGTCAATATTTTTAAATCTTAAAATTCCTTATATTGATTAGTGAGTGGCATTTTTCTTTCTTTTTCAAAGGTTAAAAGAGTAATTTTTATTCCTGGAGGCAATTGCCTCTTTTTGTATTCGTTTTTATCTACCATCTCTATTACTTTTTTTATTACTTTTTTGTCAATCTTTTTTTCTCTTGCTATTTCTTTGTAACTTTTGTTTTCTTGGATATAGGCTTTTAAAATTTTATCTAATATTGGATAAGGAGGTAAAACATCTTGATCTTTTTGATTTGGTTTTAATTCGGCAGAAGGAGCTCTTTTAAAAACAGAAAGAGGAATAATTTGTTTTTTTTGATTTCTAAATTCTGCCAATTTATAAACCCAGGTTTTATATACATCTTTGAGGACATCGAGACCTCCGACCATATCTCCATAAAGAGTGCAATATCCACAAAAAATCTCACTTTTGTTTCCGGTGCTTAAAACCAGCCAACCAAATTTATTAGAAAGAGCCATTAAAATATTCCCCCTAATTCTCGCTTGAAGATTTTCTTCTGTAACATCGGGTTTTAAATTTTTAAACTCTTTCTTTAAGGTTTGAAGATAAATTGAAAAAATTTTATCTATTCCAATTTTTAAAAGTTTAATTTTTAAATTTTTTGCTAATTTTTCAACATCTTTTTGACCTTCTAAAGAAGAATATTTAGAAGGCATAGAGACTCCAATGACATTTTCATTTCCTAAAGCATCACAAGCAATCGCACATGTTAAACAAGAATCTATTCCTCCGCTCAATCCGATTACTACTTTTTTAAATCCATTTTTTAAAACATAATCTCTTGTGCCCAAAACAAGGGCTTGGTAAATTTCTTGCCATTGAGAAAAAGATTTTTCCTTTTTTCTTTTTATTAAAGGTGGCTTTTTTTCTTTTTTTAATTGGCCAAGATTAATTATATTTTTGTGTTTTTTTACCTTACTTTCTTTCAAAAATAAATCACACAAAATTAAGTCTTCTTCAAATTGTTTAGCTTCAATTATTTCTTTTCCTTTTGGATCTACAATAAAACTTGCTCCATCAAAAACGAGTTCATCTTGTCCTCCCACCAAATTTGCAAATGCAATGTACAAATTTAATTTTTTTGCTTTTTCTTTTATTATTTTCTTTCTTAAATAATTTTTCCTTACACAATAATGAGAGGCGCACAAATTTAATATTAATTTTGCTCCTTTGTTTTTTTGTTCTTTTGCTACTTTATCTGGAAAAATATCTTCAAAAATATTTACCCCAAAGATAATCTCTCCTATTTTAAAAACATTAATTTTCCTTCCTGGCTGAAAATATCTTTTTTCATCAAAGACTCCATAATTGAACAAATCCATTTTATGATAAAAAGAGACTATTTTTTTGTTAAAGATAATAGCTGCTGAATTGTAAATATTTCCCTTTTTATCTCTATCAACACAGCCCAAAATTACTACAATTTTTCCAACTTTTTTTTCTAGTTTTTTTAATATTTTAAAGTGATCTTTTAAAAAAGTATTTTTAAACAATAAATCTTGAGGAGGGTATCCACAAAGAGCCAATTCTGGAAAAACAACTATGTCTGCTTTTTCATTTTCAGCTCTTTTTACAAAATCTAAAATTTTTTTTGAATTTTTTGACAAAGCTCCTACTGTTGGATTAATTTGAGACAAAGCAATTCTTATTTTTCTCATTATTTTACCTAAATTTTATCTCTAATTTTTTTTTAAGTCAAAATTAGTTTTTTATTTTGTAGATGTTGAACAACAAAATAAACTTTGATATCATTTAAAAATGCCAAAAATAATTTTGTGTAGCGCCTGTTTGTTAGGAATAAACTGTAGATATGATGGAAGATCAAATTTGAATGAGAAAGTTTTGAGATTGGCAAAAAACCATATATTAATTCCTGTTTGCCCAGAACAATTAGGAGGTCTTCCAACTCCAAGAGAATATAGCGAGAGAAAAGAAAAAAGGGTTTTTACAAAATCTGGAAAAGAAGTTACTGAAAATTTTGAAAAAGGAGCAAAAGAGGTTTTAAAAATAGCTAAATTATTTGGAATAAAAATAGCAGTTTTAAAAGAGAATTCTCCTTCTTGTGGGGTAAGAAAAATTTATGATGGCACTTTTTCTAAAAGATTGATAGAAGGAAGTGGAGTGACTGCGGAGTTGTTAAAGAAAAACAAAATAAAAGTTATTTCAGAGAAAGATTTATAATGCGGGTTTTGGCTGAAAATAAAAAAGCTCTTTTTAATTATGAAATTTTAGAAAAATTTGAAGCTGGAATAGTGCTTTTGGGTCAAGAAGTAAAATCACTAAAGACAAAAGAGATAAATTTAGCAGGCAGTTATGTTATTATAAAAAATGAAGAGGTATTTTGGGTAGGAGCTAAAATTTTACCTTATCAACCAAAAAATGTCCCCTCAGATTATGATCCAAAAAGGAACAGAAAACTTCTTTTAAAAAAAGCTGAAATTAAACATTTAATTGGAAAAGTTAAAGAAAAGGGCTTGACTTTAGTTCCATTAAGATTATATACTAAAAGAGGAAGAATAAAATTAGAATTTGGGGTAGCTAAGGGAAAGAAAAAAGTAGATAAAAGAGAAGCAATTAAAAAAAGAGAAATAAAAAAGAGAATGGATGCTCTTTTAAAAAAATGGGGATGAGAAAGTGTCGATGGAAGTTTGCTTTAAAAATAAGCAGGCAGAGTTTGCTAGAATCTCTTTAAACTTCTAGCAAAAAATAACTGCCACACAAGAAAGTTTAACTCCAGCTTTAGTTTAAAGCTGGCATCTCCTTTACTGATTCTCGCTAGGTAAAGGAGGTGAAAAAACAGCGAGATATAATGGTTCTTTGTCTTGGGAGAACCATTGAAATTTAAAACCAAGACTTTAGATGAAAGAGTTTGTTTGTTTTCCTCTTTCATCTGAAATCTGAAAACAAACTAAGCCTGTAAACTTATTTTTAAAGCAACTTCCAGACCCGGGGGCAGAACCCGGCATCTCCACTAAAAAGTCAAAAACTTGTCAAAGAAAATTTTAATCAACAATCAAATTCAAGCAGATAAAGTAAGAGTGATTACTGAAGAAGGAAAAAACCTGGGCGTTTTTCCTTTAAAAGAGGCTTTGAAAATCGCAAAAGAGAAAGGAGTAGATTTAATTTTAATTAGTCAAAAAGCTGAACCTCCAGTTTGTAAACTTGCTGAATATGGGAAATATCTTTATTGGATACAAAAGAAAAAGAAAGATAAAAAAGGGAAAAAAGTTAGTCAGGTAAAAGGAATAAGATTAAATTTTAATATTTCTTTGCATGATTTAAAAATTAAAGCAGACAAAGTAGAAGAATTTTTAAAAGAAGGAAATAAAGTAAAAATTGATATGATTTTAAGAGGAAGACAAAAAGCATTATCTCATTTTGCAAAAGAAAAAATCAATCAGTTTTTGGAAATTTTAAAGGAAAAATTTCCAATAAAAATAGAAAGGGAAATAAAAAGAGAAAATAAAGGATTTACAATAATAATTTCTAAAAAATCATGAGAAAATCCTTAATAAAAAGATTTAAAATTACAAAATCAGGGAAAATTTTAAGGAGAATTTGTGGTGTTTGTCATAATTTAGCTAAAAAATCAAGAAAGAAAAAAAGATTGAAAAAGAAATTAGTGCCTTTGTCAAAATCAGAAATAAAGGTAATTAAAAAACTTATCAACAATTAAATAAAATGGTAAGAGTAAAAAGAGGAAAAACAGCTCATAAAAGAAGAAAATATATTTTGGAAAAAGCAAAAGGCTATCGGTGGGGCAGAAAATCAAAATATAGATTAGCAAAAATTGCTTTATGGAAAGCCTGGAGTTATGCTTTTAGAGACAGAAAACAAAAAAAGAGAGAGTTTAGAAGATTGTGGCAAATTCAAATTAATGCTGCTTGCCGGAATTTGGGAATAAATTATAGTAAATTTATTCATGGATTAAAAGAAAAAAATATTGAATTAGACAGAAAGATATTAGCTCATTTGGCAAAAGAACAACCTCAGACTTTTGAGAAAATTGTAGAAATTGTAAAATCTTAGCAAAAATTTATAGGTTTAATATCTACAAATTTTTGGAGTTCTTTTATATTTTTAAATCCTAATTTTTGTAAACTTTGTTTGAGACCTGCAATTAATTGAGGTAAAAATTCGTATCCAGAACCCCGATAAGGCACCTTCATTACTTTTCCTTCAGGAACTTTTATTTTAGTTTTTTCAATTCCATATCTAAAAGCCCCTCTTTTTTCCATTGCCTCCAAGGAACCCATTCCTCTATATTTTTTTACCATTTTATTTTCTTTCTCATCAAATTCCTTCTCGCCAGGAGCTTCATCTAAACCAGCCAAAATAGAACCTATCATTACGGTTTGAGCTCCCAAAGCTAGAGCTTTAGAAATATCTCCAGGTTTCCAAACTTCACTTTTTTTTAAAATGTCAGGATTTTTAACTCCTCCATCAGCAATGAGAGGGCAAAAACCATATTTTTTTTCTAATTTTTTCATTGTTAAGGCACAATCTAAAATAGCTGATCCTTGAGCTCTTCCCACTCCTAATTGTTGTTGAGTAATACAAGCTGTGCCAGGTCCTATTCCTACTCTAATAGCGTCACAAAAATTAAAAGCCCTTTTTAATATTTCTTTTATCATCTCACCCGAATCTACATTTCCCAAAACCACCTGCAAATGAGGAAAATTTTTTTTAGCAAATTTGGCAATTTCAATTTGTTCTTTAAAAACAACACTAGCATCTATTACAATTCCGTCTACATCCATTTTTACCGCTTTTTTTATTCTTTCTTTTGCCAATTTTAACCTTGATTCTACAGCAATAAAAACCCTTAATCTTTGGTTTTCATCAACGGTAGCTAAAGGAAATTTTTGTCTCTTTCTAATGTCAGAATCAGTAACCAAAGCCACTACCCTTCCTTGTTTATCCACTATTGGTAATGTATCTAAATTGTGCTTTCTTAAGATTTTAACTGCTAATTGAAGATTATTTTTATCTACTGTTTTTGATTTTTCAGCAACAATTAATTTTTCTCTTTTTGTCATTACATTTTCTAATTTTGTGGTTTTGTCTTCTCTATATCTCACATCTCTGTGAGTGACAATTCCGACTAATTCAGAGTTTAAAGTGCCGTCTTTTGTAATCGGAACACTAAAAAAGCCATATTTTTCGTTAATTTTGTAAACATCTCCAATTGTGTGTTTTGGAGACAAAACTACAGGTTCAAAAACAAATCCTCCCATAAATTTTTTTACTTTTTTTATCTCTTCTATTTGTTCATCAATAGTAAGGAAATTGTAATGAATAACCCCAATTCCTCCCATTAAAGCCATTAAAATAGCCATTTCACTCTCTGTAACTGTGTCCATTGGAGAAGAGACAATAGGAGTTTTTAAAATGATTTTTTTAGTAAAATGAGTAGTCAAATCAACTTCTTCTCTTTCAAAATCAGGAAGCCGATTTGCTACCAAAATAATATCTTTGTACCAAAACTCTTTATTTTTTAAACTGGGGTGTATTTTTGCCATATTATTTAAATAGGATAATTTCCATCAAATAGGATAATTTCCATCAAAACAAGCGGTGCAAAAATTTTCTTTAGTTAGTTTTTCTCCTGGTGTTTTTAAAACAGCTTCAATCAAACCCTTTAAACTCAAATACCCTAGAGAATCTAATCCTAATTCCTTTCTAATTTTTTCAACATCTCCATGACATTTTTTAGCTATTAATTCATCCTTAACTCTCCAAGTATCAATTCCATAATAACAAGGGAATTTGTAAGGAGGAGAAAAAATTCTGCTATGGATTTTTTTAGCTCCAGCTTTTTTAAATAGATTAATTAATCTTTTTTGGGTTGTCCCTCTTACAATTGAATCATCAATCATTACTATGTCTTTTCCTCTTACTTCTTCTTCCATAATTACAAATTTTAATTCTACTCCTTTTTTTCTCATTTCTTGAACTGGTTCAATAAAAGTCCTGGAAACCAAATGAGTTCTTAACATTGCTTCTTCTCCGTTTTCAATTTTTGATTCTTCAATAAAGCCATATCCTCCATATTTTCCAGAATCTGGAATGGGAATAGCAATATCAGCTGAAACTGGACACTCTCTAGCTAAAAATCTTCCCATATTTTTTTGCACATCTTTTACTCTCCGTCCAAAAATTTTGCTATCTGGTCTCATAAAATAAATGTATTCAAAAATGCAAAATTTTATTTTTTGAGAAGGAAATTTAAAAATTTTTTTAATTCCGGATTTATCAATAACTAAAAATTCGCCAGGTTCTACTTCTCTAATATATTGAGCATTTAAATGATATAAAGCACAACTTTCCGAAGCTACTACAAATCCATTTTCTTTTTTTCCTAAACAAAGAGGTCTAAATCCAAAAGGATCTTTAATTACATAAATTTTGTCTTCAAATAAAATTAAAAGACAAAAAGCTCCTTTTAATTTTAAAACTACATTTTTTATTGCATCTTCAAAAGTTTTTGTTTTAGTTAATGAAATTAAAGCTGAAATCACTCCAGTATCAGAAGTTGTTTTAAATTTAAATCCTTTTTCAATACATTCTTTTCTTAAAATTTCAGCATTTACTAAATTTCCATTATGGGCTACCCAAAAAACTTTTCCATTCCAAACTTCTTTAATAGGTTGAATATTAATTTCATCACTAAAACCAGCTGTGCTATAGCGATTATGGGCAATTCCAATTTTTCCTTTAAGATTTCCTAAAATATCTCCATTTCTAAAAACTAAAGCTATTTCTCCTTTACCCAAATGTGAATAATATTTTTTACCATCAAAAGTGACCATTCCTGCAGATTCTTTCCCTCTATGTTGGAGAGCATACAAGGCACAATAGAGATCTTTTGATACATCCTTTGATTGATTTAAAATTCCAACAATTCCACACATATAAAAATAAAAAAATTTAAAAAATAAAAAATTATTAATCTTTTATAGAATGACCTCCAAATTCAGCTCTTAAAGCAGAAAGAATTTTGCCAATATAATTTGGTTTTTTAAAAGTTTTTTTTCTAAATTCTACTGCCAATTCAATTGATTTTACAGGAATTTTCCATTCTTTTGCAGTTTTTACCGTCCATTCCCCTTCGCCTGTCATTTTTACTTTGCCTGTCACTTCTTTCAATTCAGTTCCATATTTTTCAAAAGCTCTTTGCAACCAATAAATTAATCTTGACTGAATGACACTTCCTCTGTTATAAACTTTAGCCACTTTTTTTAAATCTAAATTAAAAAAAGAATTTTTCATTAAATTAAAACCTTCCGCAATAGCTTGCATCATTCCATATTCTATTCCATTATGAACCATTTTTACAAAATGACCACTTCCTTCTTTTCCAAAAAATTCAAAACCTCCTTTTTTAGATAAATCTGAAAACAAAGGCTTTAATTTTTCAAAAACTTCTCTTTTTCCTCCTATCATCAAACAAGCACCTTTTTTTGCTCCTTCTGGTCCTCCAGAAACTCCTACATCTAAAAATTCAATTCCTTTTTGAGAAAGCCTTTTTGCTCTTTCAATTGATTTTTTAAAAAAAGAATTTCCTCCATCAACAATTACATCTCCTTTTTCTAAAACTTTTATTAATCCTTCCTTTTTATCAAACAAAATATTTTCTACTGCATGATGAGGCACCATCAACCAAATTATTCTCTCTTTTTTTATTTTATTTTTTATTTCTCCTAAATTTTCAATTGAAATTGCTCCTCTTTTTTTTAATTTTTCTCTCTTTTCTTTTTCAATATCATATACTCCAATTTTCCACCCTTTCTTTAACAATCTTTCTGCCATATTCTCCCCCATCTTCCCAAGTCCTATCAGACACACCCTTTGATTTCTAAGATTTTTTTTGTCTTCTAACATTAAATTTAAACTTATTAATAATTTTACATATATAACCAAACTAATTAATTTTGTCAATTAAATAATTTTTATTTTTGAGCAATTAAAAAAATATCAAAAGGGCTTTTCCAGATTTTTTTAACTTTAAATCCTGTTTTTTCAACCAATTTTTTTAATCCTCTTTGAGTAAAAAAATGATAATACCTTAAAATTTTATTTTGCCAAGGCAAAAAAGCATCTCCAAAATCTAATTTTGATTTCCCTAAAATTTTTAAAATTGTAGATTTTAACATTGCCAGAAAAATTTTTTTATTTTTAAAACTCCAAAGATACCAACAACTTAAAATTAAAAAACCTCCTGGCTTTAATACCCTGAAAATTTCCTTTAAAAACAAAACTCTAAATTCTTTTGATGGAATGTGGTGGAAAGTTCTAATACAAAATACTTTATCAAAAAAGTTTTCTGAAAAAGGTAATTTCAAAGGCTCAATTAACTGAAATTTCTCATTAGGGAAATTTTCTTTTGCAATTTTAATTAAATTTTCGGAGACATCTGCTCCAATATAATCAATTTTTTTCTTTTTTAAAACCCACAATAACCTTCCATTTCCACATCCCAAATCCAATATTTTATCTCCGTCTTTAACAAATTTTAAAAGACCCTCCACATCAAAAATGAATTTTCTTGTTCTTGAATACTCTTTAGCAATTAAGTTATAATCTTTTTTGATCTTTTGAAGCAACCATAATGCATAATCTCTTTCCATATGGAAATCCAAAAAGAAATTATTGAAAAATTACTTAAAAATCCTCCCAAAGACCCTTTTCAATTGGCAGAGTTTAAAAGAAAAATTTCTCAAGAATACAAAATTCCTTCTTTAAAAAATATTGAATTATTAAAAGCATACCATAAATTTTTAAAAGAAAAAAGATTAAAGAGTTTTGATTTTTTAGAAAAACTGTTAAGAACGAGACCTATTCGTTCTCTTTCTGGTGTTGTCAATGTCACTGTTTTGACAAAGCCTTATCCCTGTCCTGGCAAATGTATTTTTTGTCCAAAAGAAAAAGGAATTCCAAAAAGTTATCTCTCTGGAGAACCCGCGGTAGAAAGAGCAAAAGCTTTAAAATATCATCCTTATTTTCAAGTGAAAAAAAGAATTGAAAATTTAAAAGAGCAAGGGCATCTCACTGAAAAAATTGATTTAAGAATAGTAGGAGGGACTTTTTCTTTTTATCCAAAAAAATACCAAATTTGGTTTATTGGAGAATGTTTTAAAGCTTGCAATAATTCAAAAGGAGAAATTTCAAGTTTGGAAGATTTAAAAAAACAACAAAAAAAGAATGAAAAATCAGCTCACCGAATTGTAAGCCTTTCTATTGAGACAAGACCAGATTTTATAAATATAAAAGAAGCTAAATGGCTGAGAGAATTAGGAGTGACCTTTGTAGAGTTGGGAGTTCAATCAATTTATGATGATGTTTTGAAATTGAATTTTAGAGGTCATAGTGTAAAAGAGACAATTTTGGCGACAAAAATTTTAAAAGATGCGGGATTTAAAGTTCTGTATCAAATGATGCCAAATCTTTTGGGTAGTGATTTAAAAAAAGATGAAAAAATGTTTGAAGAACTTTTCAAAAATCCTTCCTTTCAACCAGATTATTTAAAAATTTACCCTTGTGCTCTTTTAAAAGAAACTCCCTTATATGAGGAATATCTTAAAGGAAATTATCATCCATATTCAGACTCTGTTTTAATTGAGCTTTTAAAAAAAATTAAGCAAAAAATTCCTTATTATGTGAGAATTCAACGAATTGTTAGAGATATTCCCTCTCAAAAAATCATAAAAGGTGGAGCAAAAATTTCTAATTTGAGACAAATAATAAAAAGAGAAATGGAAAAAGAAAAATTGATTTGTAAATGTATTAGATGTAGAGAAATAAGAGAAAATTACGATCCAAAAGAAAAAATTTTCCTTTTTAGACAAGATTATTTTGCCTCTGAAGGAAAAGAAATATTTTTGAGTTTTGAAAATAAAGAAAGAAATAAAATTTTGAGTTTTTTGAGATTAAGAATTCCTTCTTTTTTCTTTAATAGACAAGAAAAAAATTTTTATGATTACTTTAAAGTATTAAAAGGAGCTGGTATTATTAGAGAAGTAAAAACCTTTGGAAGAGAGGTTGCTATTGGAAAAAAAGAATTTTCTCCTCAACATCAAGGATTAGGAAAAAAGTTAATAAAAAAAGCTGAAAAAATTTGTAAAAAAGAATTTAAATTAAAAAAAATAGCTGTAATTTCGGGAGTGGGAGCAAGAGAGTATTTTAGAAAATTAGGTTACAGATTAAGAGACACTTTTATGATAAAAAAATTATAAAACTACTTTATTTAAAGGAAATTCAATAATGTCTGAACATCCTATCTTTTTTAGTTGAGGAATTATTTTCCTTATTTCCTTTTTATTTACTACAGTAAAAATCTGAAAGGAATATTCTCCTCTCAATTGAGTCACTGTAGGTTTTTTTAATTGAGGAATTATTTTTAATACTTTTTCCATTAATTGAGCATCTGCGTGAAACATTAAACCTCTCATCTCTTGGGCTAATCTTGTTCCTTTTAAAAGACAACTTAAATTTTCAATTTTTTCTTTTTTCCATTTATCTTTTAAAGAATTTTCATTAGCAATCATTACTACTTCACTTTCTAAAATTGAGAAAAGCACTTTTAAATTATAAGCTTTAAAAGAATCTCCAGTTTTAATAAAATCAATTATTGCATCAGCTTCAATTCCTACTAAGGGTTCATTGCTGGGAGAATCAGAATAAATCAATTTGGCTGAAATATTATGTTTTTTAAGAAATTGTTTTGCTAAATTGGGAACCCTGGTAATAATTTTCTTTCCATTAATATCTTTTATACTCTTTATTTTTGAGTCTTTCTTTACCCCTAAAACTAATTTGGTTTTGCTTGGAGTAGGTTTTAAAAATTCCAAATTACAAACTATTTTTACATTAGCTTTGGCTTCTAAAATTGAAGCCTCAGTAGAGATTCCAGCATCAATTTTTCCTTTTTCTATTAACTTTGCCATCAAAATGGGTCTTACTAAAATTAATTCAATTTCTGGATCATCTATTTCTAATTTTTGAGAGTTTTCTTCAAAACTTAAACAAAAACCCGCCTTTTTAAACAAAAAAATTATATCTTTTTGCCACACTCCCAAAGGAATTCCAAATTTCAATTTGTTTTTTGGCATATTTTTAAATTATATTTTGATTTTTTTGCTTTGTCAAATAAAAACAAAAATCTTTTCTCCTTTCACACCGGAGTTATTAAACCTAATGAGTAAAAAATTAAAATTGAGGAATTTTAATCCCCTCTTTTTGCTTTTATTCTTTCTTGAATTTGTTTTAGTCTCTCCAAAATGTTCTTAATTTGATTTCTTATTTGTTCAGGATTTTTTTCTGTTTTCTTTAGTTTTTTGTAAACTTTCTTTTTTATTATTGTTTTTGCTTTTTCGGGATGTTCCTTTAGAATTTTTAATCCCTTTACAATAGGTTGAATTCGAGAAATATTCTTTACGATCTTTGCTTTTATTAAAATAGGATAACTTGAATAATCTTTTACCTTTCCAATAATATTTACCAAATCTCCTACTTTTATTTGAGCATCCTCAGAAGGTATTACTTCTAATCCTGCATAAGTGCATTCATTTTTACTCTTGCACACAATATGAGGTCTTTTTACAATTTTGGCTTCAGAAATATCCACTCTAAATTCCATTCCCCAAACTTTCACTTTTAAAATATCCCCATTAATTTCCAAAACCCTTGCCCGAGTAATTTTTACAATTCCAGCAGGATTAATCAGTAATGAAGGTCTTACTCCATAACTCCAATGAATCTTTGGCAAACTTACTTTGGTAATATCTAAAGGAACGTCTTTGAGTTCTTGTTCTTGTCCTTCGTTTTCTCCAACAGCAAAACCACTATTTTTTATTCCAAAAATGACAAACCCTATTAATACAACCAAAATTCCTACTAAAAACAATTTACTCTTTCCTTTTATTATTTTAGAAAAATCAAACATATTTCTTTCAATTTATTTTTAATTTAATTTTATTAATCGACCTTTTTAATTAATAAAATATTAACAAAAAATAACTTATAAAGTCAAATTTCAAGAAGTTTTAAAAGAGCCGGTTTTTTTTATTCCATAAATGGGTGAAGAACTTTGAACACCGATTTACTTTGCTAAAAACATTTTTTAATGCATCAAAAAAGCCGACAAAAAAGCAAAGATAAGCCAAATCATAAAAGTTTTTGTCAGAGAATTTGTCAATTTCTAAATCTATATTTGAGTTTTCTTTATTTATTATTTATTTTATCTCAATACGTTCTCCGGTTACCATATAATGTATTTTTTCAGCTATTTTACAGGCGTGGTCTCCGCATCTTTCAAGATATCTCGCAACCATCATATAATGGGCACAAGGGGTAATATTTTTAGGGTTTTCCATCATATAAGTAAGGCATTCTCTGAATATTGACCACCGGAGCGCGTCCAAGGTATCATCTCTCTCTTTAAAGTCTTTGATTTTTGATAAATCTCCGCTTTCAAATACCTCAAGCACATCATCAAGCATTCTATCAACAATCTCTGCCATATAAGGAATACTGACCAATTTTGCTATTTGTGGTTTTTGAGATAACTCTTTTGCAATATTAGCTATGTTCTTTCCATAACGTCCAATTCTTGTTAAATATGTAATCATTTTTAAAATACAAGCTATAGTTCTCATATCTTCAGCCATTGGTTGGTAAAGAGTAAGTAGGGTGAGAGCAGATTTCTCAATATTATTATCCATCTCTGCAATTTCTTTCTTTTTTGATAAAACCCAATCTGCCAAACTTAGATCTCGGTTCTTCAAAGCGGTAACTGATCTTTTTAGCATTTCTTTAGCTAATTGGCCCATTTTCAAAACATCTTTTTTAAGACTTTTTAACTGATTATGGAACTTTTTATGTGACATTTTTGTTATTTTTTACCCAAATTTACCTGTGATATATTTTTGGGTAAGTTCTTTTTTGGGATTCTCAAATATCTGTTTTGTCTGTCCAAACTCAATGAGTTGTCCGAGATAAAGATATCCAGTATAATCACTTACCCTTGCAGCTTGTTGCATATTATGGGTGACAATAATCACAGTATATTTTCTTTTCAATTCCTCAATTAAATCCTCAATTTTTGCAGTTGCGATGGGATCTAAAGCAGAGCAGGGTTCATCCATTAAAATAACTTCGGGTTCCACAGCCAATGCCCTGGCAATACATAACCTTTGTTGTTGACCACCTGATAAAGCCATTGCAGATTCTTCCAATCTATCTTTGACTTCGTTCCAGAGGGCTGCGTCTTTTAAGCTTTCCTCAACTATCCGGTCTAACTTCTCTTTATTATTTATACCATGAATCCGTGGTCCATAGGCAACATTTTCATATATGGATTTTGGAAAGGGATTTGGTTTTTGAAACACCATTCCTATTTTCTTTCTTAATGCTACTACATCGGTATCTGGCTGATAAATGTCTTTTCCATTGAAAAACACCTTCCCTTCTATTTTGCAATTTTCAATAATATCGTTCATTCGATTAAAACATCTAAGCAGGGTAGATTTTCCACATCCTGAAGGGCCTATTAAAGCTGTTACTCTATTTCGCTTTATTTTTATATTTATATCTCTGAGAGCGTGATTTTCTCCGTACCACAGATTTAAATTTACTGTTTCTATGATATTTTCTTTCTCTGACATTTAATTTCTACTACTTAACTTTTCTGTAATGATTTCTAATAATTATTGCCAAAGAGTAAATACTCATCACTAATAATAAAAGCACCAATGCGGTCCCATAGGCATTTTGCTCTCCTCCTGGGACACTTGTTGTAAGAACAAATAAATGAAAAGGTAAAGCCATTACAGGCTCCATTGGTGAAGAAGGTAAAAACCTTTGACTGGAAACAACAGCAGTAAACATAATTGGTGCGGTTTCTCCGGCAGCTCTCCCGATACTGAGTATTGCCCCGGTAATTATTCCTGGCATTGCACAAGGCAAGACTACTTTTTTTATCGTTTGCCATTTTGTGGCTCCTAATGCCAAACTTCCTTCTCTTATGGATCGAGAGACACTTTTTAATGATTCTTCTGTCGTTCTTATGATTGTAGGAAGAATCATTAGGGCTAATACTATTTGGCCCGCCAACAGACAAACCCCAAGATTTAGATAAAGCACTAAAAAGGAAAATCCAAATAAGCCAAAAATAATGGAGGGTGTCCCATTTAGATTTTCTACACCTACCCGAATTATCTTTTTAAGTTTTCCTTCTCTGGTATATTCTGTGAGATAGATAGCTGACCCTATACCAATAGGTAAGGCAAAAAGGATAGCTCCACCAACTAAATATAAAGTTCCTATAATCGCAGGATATATTCCCCCACTTCTTCCTAAATCTTTAGGAGGCTGAGATAAAAATTCCCAACTTAATACTTTTATTCCATTAATGGTAATGTAATACAAAATAATAAATAGGGTCAATAATACCACAATTGCTGATAGTTTAATTACTCCAAAAGCTATTCTTTGGGAATTTTTAGGAGAGATTTTTTTCGAGATAAAGTAAAAACCAAGGACAATTAGAGTTATTAAAGCAAATTTATTTGGACCAATCCACAAAACTAATAAACACAGAAAAATTAAGGGGAAAATGAGATATATTCCCCCTGTTTTTCTCTTTTTTACTGAAGGAAGATACTTTTCTTTTATTTTTCCCAAAACAATCGTAGCAATTGTATTTATCAACAAAACTATAACAAATAATATTAATGCTAAAGCAAAAAGAGCATGGTAATGAGGAGTTCCTTTTGCTACTTCACCCATTTCAATCCCCAGCGTTCCTGTTATCGTCCTTACAGAAGAAAAAATATTTGTAATTGGCTGGGGAAGTATTGGCGCATTA
>Ga0190363_1001098_pt1 | contig 16107 bp, 13 predicted proteins | sample 48721867_MG_FD_161272 | JGI IMG/M metagenome (GOLD analysis project Ga0190363, IMG submission 161272) | Hydrothermal vent microbial mat bacterial communities from Southern Trench, Guaymas Basin, Mexico - 4872-18-6-7_MG | ecosystem: Environmental > Aquatic > Marine > Hydrothermal vents >... | reverse complement strand
TAGCGGTAGACCTAGGGCTAGCACCAGGAGCGGCTCTATGTCAACTATGACGTTGGCTATCAGGAAGGTGGGTAGGTCTAGTAGGTTAAACATGAGTAAGCCTATCAGCAGGGCGGGGCCTAGGTGGAAGGGTGTGAAAGGCATACCCGAGCAGGTGATGCCGCGGCCTAATATTTATACCTAGCGACCGCTTAGATCATGGGGAGCCGGTGGCGGCTATGGGTAAGTATAGGATCGCCGTAATACCTGGGGACGGTATAGGCCCAGAGGTAGTGGACGCCGCTATGAAGGTTCTAGAAGCCGTCCAAGACGTGGTTAAAGGCCTAACCCTCGAAACCGTGATGGTCGAGGCGGGTCTGAGATGCATACCTAAATACGGCACAAACCTGCCGGAGCATAGCATACAGATCCTCAAGGAGAGCCACGCCTGCCTCAAAGGCCCGGTCACAACCCCGGAGGAGCCTGGCTCGCCTAGAAGCGCGGCTGTTACGATAAGGCGTATGTTCGACCTCTACGCGAACGTCAGGCCTTGCCGCTCCCTACCCAACGTTCCATGTCTGAAACCGAACATAGACCTAGTCATAGTCAGGGAGAACACCGAAGACCTGTATTCGGGTATAGAGTTCGAGCTAGCCCCGGGTGTAGCCGTGGCTTTGAGGGTGATCACTTGGAGGGCTTGCGAGCGTATAGTGAGGTTCGCGTTTAAGCTGGCTATGAAGCGTAGGAAGCGGCTGGCCTATGTCCATAAGGGGAACATAATGAAGGTCACGGATGGGATCTTCAAGAAGGCCGTCAGAGAGGTGGCTAAGGAGTTTCCGGACGTGGAGCTTTGGGAGCTTAGGGTTGACGCCGCGGCTATGCAGCTCATCAAGAGGCCTGAGGCCTTCGACGTCTTGGTTACGACGAACATGTTCGGGGACATACTCAGCGACGAGGCTGCGCAGCTCGTAGGGGGGCTGGGTTTCGCAGCCGGGGCTAACATAGGCGACGACTACGGCATGTTCGAGCCGGTTCACGGCTCGGCCCCGAAGTACACGGGGATGAACAAGGTGAACCCCATAGCCACGATAACGGCGTCTAAGATGATGCTCGAGTGGCTGGGCTCTAGGTACAGGGACGAGGCCTGCCTGAGGGCTTCCGAGAGGATCGAGAACGCGATCCTAGAGGTCTTGAAGGAGGGTAGGGTTAGAACATACGACTTCGGTGGTAGCTCTACGACTAGCGAGATGGGTGAAGCCATAGCGAGGAAAGTTGTCGAGCTGGGTTAAGCGTCAGCGGAGAGGCTGCGCGGGTATACCCAGCACCTTCCTGATCCTATCCGCTAGTACGCGGCCTGAGTATCCACCCGGGTAGGTGTAGACGATCTTAGGCCTCACCCTGGCTACGTAGTTTATCAGGCTTGGGTAGTCTGCGTGGTCGCTGAGGGGGAACCCGTTTCTAAAGGTTAAAGCCCAGCCTGAGACCAGGGCTTTACGGATGGGCTTATCGAGCAGGACCTTAGCCCCCTTAGGCGCTATGTAGACGCAGAAGCCCGACTTGACGAGCTCCCGCCCCTCCTCCGTGTTATGGCTTATATACTCCATCCGCACCCCGTGCCGCCGGTACACCTCGTTCACCAGGGCAACTCTATGATGGGCGACGACCGGTATGTTCGTAAACCTGTTGAACAGGACTATAAGCTCTTGGGAGTTTCCCAGGGAGTCTGCGTGCAGGACCGGTATCCTACCGTCCTTAACCGTGTCTACAGCCCATTCGACTATCCTGCCGTAGAGCCTGCTCCTATCCGGGAACTTGAAGTATGGGTATCCGAAGGTGGAGTCTAGGATCAGGATGTCGCAGGGTACCTCCTCGGCGGGTTTGGAGACCAGGGTCTCGACGCAGTTTATATCACCCGTGTAGAGCAGGGTATGCTCAGCCGTGGACACCCGGTACATGACCGAGCCTAGCACATGGCCTGCGTCGTGGACAGAGACCTCGAGCTCGTCGAGGCGGAACCTGTCGCCTATCCGGATCCTTCCGCTTCCACGTAGCCTACCCCTCCCGACGTAGAGGGCTAGAAGGTCTAACGTCTCAGCGGTCGCAAACCCCCGGCGATACCTCACGTAGCCCCTAGAGTGGTCTCTATGGGCATGGGTTAGCAGGGCAGACCCACAGCCCGGGTTAAACCCGTAGGGGTCTAGGACGACCCTACCGCCGTCGTAGACGAGCTCCACACCCCTCCCAAGCCTAACCCTCAGCGAGCTCTCCGGCATTCTCCCCAGTGAAATACCTCCGCTATCACGATTTAAACATGATCAACACCCGTAAATCCTCCTAGGGAATTTCTATGGACAGTCGCATGCCATCAGCCCCGGTAATTTCCTATGGATACGTAGGCCACCCCCTCCCCTCTAGGTTTTTCCATGACAAATTACCTCAGGTAATATTAAGGCTAGAGATGTTATGAAACTCATGAAGCTTTCAATTCTCTTTATGAGATTCACCGGTCGAACTCGCGACCGCGGCGCCGAGGCGGCTGACTTTCAATTCTCTTTATGAGATTCAGTATACTGAGAATATACTGTGGTTTAAAAACTTCTTCTCCTTTCAATTCTCTTTATGAGATTCACGGTACATGGCTCAACATGCCTACAGCCGTCACGTTCACATCTTTCAATTCTCTTTATGAGATTCGCCGCTACTTCGCCGTGGAGCCTGGGATGTTCGACTATGGGAAGCTGAAAGACCCTTTCAATTCTCTTTATGAGATTCTCTCACCCGCCGCTCCGCCCCCCTCCGGCTGAACCACCACTTTCAATTCTCTTTATGAGATTCATTATATAGGTAAATGGTAAAGTAACGACCAGATTTATCTTTCAATTCTCTTTATGAGATTCACACCCATCCCGCCCTGGAACATTATCATCCATATCGCGCTTTCAATTCTCTTTATGAGATTCTCCCTAACAACATCAGAAAAATAAACTAGGGGCTAAGCTTTCAATTCTCTTTATGAGATTCAATGGAATAGAGACGAGCTTTATGAACTATATTGGATTAACTTTCAATTCTCTTTATGAGATTCTCAGTTAGAAACTCAAACCACGTCGAATTAACGACGCTTGCTTTCAATTCTCTTTATGAGATTCGCGAGATGTTTTCGGCATGGAGTCTTACAAAGAATATTACGATATCTTTCAATTCTCTTTATGAGATTCTCGCTACCCGATGGGTGCGGTCGGACTCCGCTACCTCACCTTTCAATTCTCTTTATGAGATTCACTGACGTGCATGTAATGACTCTTGAAGATGGAGACACTTTCAATTCTCTTTATGAGATTCAATTGTTATATCGTTGAATGTTACGAAACTTACTTCGTAGTTCTTTCAATTCTCTTTATGAGATTCCCGCTCTCAGAGTATGTAGCTGTCAAATTCATGCGTCTTACTTTCAATTCTCTTTATGAGATTCAGAGATAAGAAGACAGAGTTAGGATCGATCGCGCGCGATCACTTTCAATTCTCTTTATGAGATTCACCCAAACCCGTGTGAAGCGGTTCTACGTGTCTGGCCGGCTCGTGACTTTCAATTCTCTTTATGAGATTCGCCCAACACTGAAGACCTACGTGAACGGTAAGTGGACCTTTCAATTCTCTTTATGAGATTCTCTTGGCTGTGCCGCTTAAAAGCTTCCCCGTCTCACCCTCTTTCAATTCTCTTTATGAGATTCGAAGACTATGAACTCCACGATCCTCCAGGCTTTTTCCACTTTCAATTCTCTTTATGAGATTCGAGTAAGAGTCTGGCGGATTGACAACGGAACCATGACTTTCAATTCTCTTTATGAGATTCCAAAAACATCTAGCTTATGTATGTTATCTGGTTGTTTTCTTTCAATTCTCTTTATGAGATTCAAACTGAGAAGGAGGTTGAAGAAGTTGAGGAATCCACTTTCAATTCTCTTTATGAGATTCATCACTTTATCGAGCTCTTGAACCCCTACCCGTTCGGTCACTTTCAATTCTCTTTATGAGATTCACCCACCATAATCTAGAGGTGGTGGACGATGGTTGAACTTTCAATTCTCTTTATGAGATTCAGCGACCACGTCCTTCTTCAGTCCCTTATCGGAGGACAGATACTTTCAATTCTCTTTATGAGATTCAAATGGCGGAGACGTGTCTATATGATTTGTCCTAGATGTTCTTTCAATTCTCTTTATGAGATTCAGTAACCTGTTGTCCTACGAACCCCTGCCTCTGCCTGATGTCTTTCAATTCTCTTTATGAGATTCGTATGCGATAAAGCAGGTCATCGAAAGGGCTGATGCATTCTTTCAATTCTCTTTATGAGATTCAATAGACCTGCGTGGCCTATCGTATCTGATTGAATGGCTTTCAATTCTCTTTATGAGATTCCGACCTTTTGTGGAGGGGCTTCTGTTTTTGAATGGGGTTTTTCTGGCTTATATTTTTAACCCTGCTTCGTGAGGGCTTAGCCTGTATAGATCCCATGGTTGGGTCACGAAGTTTTTCGTGCATTAAACCTATATTTCCTCGCCGTTAGTATCTAGTGAGGTTTATGTTTTTCATAGACCGTCTCGACCTAGATAGGCGGTTTAGGGTTCTCAGGAGAACCTTCACGGCCCGCGGGATCAGCGAGGAGCTCCGCGGCTGGTCTTTCGAAGAGCCCCCTGTCCAGCCTCCCGGTGAAGCCCATCTCCTAAGTGTCAGCGAGCTCGCCGGTAGATACTGTAGCTCGATGAGAGACATCTATCTACGGCGGGTCTTAAAGGTGAGGCTTCCCCCGAGCGTCAAGCTCGTAAGGGGGCTCGCCTTCCACGCGATATGCCACAGGCTTCTGTTCGAGGTTAAGAAGCTTGTCTTCGAGGAGTTTAAGGGCGTCGCAGGTTTCAGGGTGGTGGAGAAGCTGCTTCCGTGCGCTGACGCGGCGGTCGAAGAGGCTTTAGAGTATGCTGAAAAAAGGGTGGCTAGGCTAGATGACGGGGAAAGAGATGTGCTTAAAACGGAAGCCATCTCGCTGTATAGGTTTCTGGTTATCCAAGCCGCCGCTAAGATAGATACGGCTTTGTCTAAGTATCCCCACGCGACCTCGGACTCTATAATAAGCGTAGCCGTCCCACCAGTGGTGGAGCGTAAGGTCGACGGAAGCCTCGTGGGGTTGAGCAGAGAGTTGAGCGTCGATATATACACCCCCTACAACGCCGTGGCAGACCTGAAAACAGGTGAGGTCAGAGACTTCCACCCCCTCACGATAGCGGGTTATGCTCTGGCTCTGGAGGCCGAGGAGAATATCCCGGTCGACTATGGGATGATAATCTACCTGAGAGTTATCGACGGAGTCCCAAGGTTCAGGCTTAGATGCTTCACCGTAGGCGACGAGTTGAGGAGGGAGTTTCTCGAGCTTAGAGATGAGGCTTATGAGCTTTTAACCCTCGAGAAGGACCCTGGGAAGCCGCCTAGATGCCCCAGCTACTGTCCCTATTATAGGGTTTGCATGGTGGAAGGTGTTTGAGGCTCGTCCTTAATAAGCCGGGAGTATTCGTGGGCACTAGAAGAGGTATGATCGTGGTCAAAGAAGGTGGTAGGAAAATAGCCGAGGTTGCTCCTCCGCAGATAAGCCGGATCGTCGTGACCACTCGCGGGGCGACGGTTTCCTCGGCTCTTCTAAGGCTTATAGCTCGTCATAAGATTCCCTTAATAGTCCTCTCCGGGACGGGTTTCCCCGCCGTGAAGCTATCGTCCGTCCGGGGAGGGGCGGTTAAGCTCAAGAAGAGCCAATATAAGTCGCAGTCGAGCTGGAAGGCCGTATATCTGGCTAAGAGGATGGCTTGGGGTAAGGTCGTGAACCAGAAGACTCTTCTTTACCATGCCGCTAAGTCTAGGAGGAGGTCTCAACCTGAGGCGGCTGAGAGGCTTTTAGCGATGGCTAGGGAGATATCCGCCGTAGCCGATAGGCTTAGGTCTCTCGAGGCGAACTTCGTCGATAGGGCTAGGGCTGAGATCATGCGTCTCGAGGCGGAGGCCGCCGAGGTTTATTGGCGTGGTTTCAGGCTCCTTCTCCCTGAGGGAGTTGAGTTCACCGGTAGGAGGAAGAGGTTCGATAAGCCTAAAGACCCGGTTAACGTGATGCTTAACTACTGTTACGGCTTGTTGGCGAGCGAAGTGCTTCTAGCCGTAGAATACGCCGGGCTGGAGCCCTTTATCGGCTTTCTTCACAAGGATTCATCTAGAAGACCCGCGCTGGTCATGGACCTTATGGAGGAGTTTAGGCAGCCTGTCGTGGATAGGGCGGTCCTACGCCTCCTACGCAGCGTCGACCCAAGCCATCTGGTCGAGGATGAAAGGTTGACTAGGAAAGGTAGGTTTGAGCTTGTTAAGGTCTTCTACGGTAGGCTCGACGAGCGTTTTACTTTTCAGAACCGGTGTCTACCGATCGGAGACCATATTCTCCTCCAGGCTAGGAGGCTTGCCATGTTTCTTCTTGATAAAGCCCCGTCTTACGACCCGTTTACGGGGAGGTGAGCCTGGGTGTATACGCTTGTGATCTACGATATCCCTGACGACTGTGTCAGGGTTAAGGTTAGCGACCTGTGTAAGCGTTTCGGTCTGGCCAGGATTCAGAAGAGTGCTTTCCTAGGCGACTTGTCGAGCTCGGTTAGGAAGGAGCTTGTGGCGGCTTTGAGGAGGGTCCTAGGGGAGCGGGATGGTAACATCCAGGTGTTCGTCATCTGTAGGGCTGACCTCTCGCTGAGGACGATCATAGGTAAGCCTTTCTACGAGTATGCGTCTGAGGCTGGTGACCTGTTTGTCTGAGCCTTACGATGCGGGTGAGCTCATACCTGTGACCTGGGTTAAACAGTTTCACTATTGTCCTAGGATCGTGTATTTCCTCGGGATTCTCGGTGTCCAGGAGCGGGTGACGGAGAGTATGGCTGAGGGCAGGGCTATGCATGCGGCGGAGGATTCGCGGGAAGCCCGGCGGCTGACGCTGGGCGGGGGTAGAAGGCTTAGGGTTTTAAGACGTTGGAGAAGGCTACGGGTTTCCTCTTCTAGGCTTGGACTTGTGGGGGTTGTAGACCAGGTGGTCGAGCTTAAGGACGGGCTTGCGGTGGTCGAGGTGAAGTACGGCTCGGCGCCGGGGAGACCCCCAGGTGGGCATGTGTACCAGGCTACGGCCTACGCGATGCTCGCCGAGGAGAGGCTCGGTAAACCGGTTAGATGGATAATCCTCAGATACCTACCGGAGGGGGAGACGTTCATCCAACCCATAACAGACCAGATGAGACGCCACGTCGAGTGGACCGTCAGACGGATAAAGAAGATACTCGAAGAAGAACAGATACCCCAAGCTAAACCCGGCAGGAAATGCACAGGATGCGGATGGCAATGGATATGCAGAAAAACCTAAGTTACACGCTAAAACTAAGGTTATTTTTCGTTAAAAAAATCTACTGGCTTATACTCAATCATTCCAAGTCCGGCCGTCCTACCGCCCCCCACATTACTATGTTTAGCAAATCTGAGCAGGGCGTCAACAATAGACGCAAAACGTCTATCATAAACATCCTCTGGTAGATTAAACCTAACTGTACCTATAAAACCAACAACCCATTTATTTAGAGTAGGATGTTCATAGATCCTAACAGTTCGTATTCCCTTAGGAAAGCCTGAGATGGCAACTCCACCAGCTTCGATCCACTCCATAAATTCCATGTAATTAAACCATGTATCTGAGAACCGTCTCCACAGTCTAATTAAGTTGCGGAAAAGGAGAATCGGCTCTGGGAAAAGATAGAATCGATAGCCTCTTTTAACGTCTGAACTACATCTCTTTGACGGAAAGAGTATTAGGCTAGATTTAGGAGTCATTCTGAGATAGCAGGGGCTCTGAAAAGTTAAAGTAAATCGTTTAACAGGTTTAGCCTTCTCCAGCAGCTCTTTAAAGCTTACAGTATTTATCGAAACACCGATTACAGGGAAAGATTTGTCGATAAGTTTAATATCGCTAATACCTTCCATTATGAGTTCCTTAAATAGTCTTGATAATTCATTATCTAATAGTGTAAAATTTACATATGCTAAACAATAGGGTTTAATTAGCTTATAGATCACTCGTGTTTTACCGTTTTCCCTAATCATTATGGGTGATGTGCTATAAGGTGCAAGCCCTCTTCCTGAGTGAAGGGTGAGAGCGTAATTTTCATCTTGTCTTTTCAGCATATCAAAGAAGATACCCCTACTTGCAAACCCCGAGTAACTCTGGAATTTTATGATCTTATCTACAAGAAACTTAAAGCATAGCTTCGTGATCGGCATCTCTCATTCACCTAAAGATTGTCTCTAACCTCAGAGGTATACTCATACTAACTTACTTAATTTCTCCATGGTACATACTACTTTTACAATGGATTTACGACTTATGAAGTAATATCTCTTTAGCATTCGTAGTAAATTCTCTTCTCTCTGGCACATCTCTCGTATTTTTTGAACTCCATATAACGCCCGGCTAAACAGGCTAGCATCTCTATTCACGATAGAGCTATGGATCTCGAGTAACACGCTTAACGCATCTGAGATTTGTCCATACAGATATGTAAGAGTTAACCCTGTTATCAGCTGTTTAAACTCCCAGGCAGCTTCACCTAATTCTACAAGGAAACGACATACATCTAAGGCAGAATACTCGTTGAAAGGTCTTGCCGATTCCATTCCTCCTCGTGTCGATCTTTCGATACCTATAGCAACAATAGTCGGATCTACATCAACGAATGTTCGTAGCGACAAGAGATCTAACTGAGAGAAAAGAATTAATGGAACAAGGCGGTTGGGTACGTAAGCTAATCTCTCAATTACACGACGACTATCGGGGTTTCCTTCGAGAAGTTGGATGGCTCTTCTAACGACTAAGAAAACTCTCCCGTTAACTGCTACGCTGGGAGGAAAAGCTATTGCGTAACGAAGAATCCTTTCTATCCGCGCCTCTCTACTTCGGCTTTTAACGGAATAGAATGCTAAACCTATGAGACTAAGGGCATTAGTAATAGGTGAGGCTACGGTCCTTTTGGGATCATATACGCTATCGTAGACTCGGATACCTTTACCGAATACGGGAATAAATATCATGTATAGCGTTGAGTTAGCTTTACCCCGTCTACCTTTAATAGGTGCTAGTATATCTCCTTCGTTAAACGCCTCCATAGATTTCAGATATCGTATCAGAACTTCATGGGCCGGGAGCCTAGGCCCGCCTACATTTACTAAATCTATAAGTCTTTCCTGAAAGTCCGGGGAATTTGATAATTTCCTTAGCTCATATTCAATAAGCCTTCGAAAGGCGGATATATCATCTACCCTGCTTTTCACAACTAGACACTTGCCTGTATTTAACGGAGGTCTATGAACGTTAGCCAGTGGATCTACCCGTAGGATTAGCTCAAATATTCCATAGGATATGAGTGAATCGAGAAGTGGATAACCTGTGCTGGGGATTTCCATAGTAATCATTTATTCACTCACCTCTGGAAAGACTGCTTTCTTCACGAACTCTGCAAATCGGGTAGTTCTTCCTCCCCTCTTAGATGCTGCGACATAGTCAACTAAAGTCAGTGGTTGAAGTAGACCGGCCACAGCCAGCCTAAATATCGGGGCTCTCGGGTTACCATCTACTGTTGCTATAATTGTTGCCAATGTTTTTAAAACACTATTGGCGTCAAGAACTTGCGGTGGAATTTGGATGTCCACTTCTGAGATCTTATTTAGATATTCAATAATCTCTTCGTAGCCACTAACAAATGTAAATGTTTTACCGTGAAGTAGATGGAGTAGATATTCATAGTAAGGTGTTCTTAACCCTCTCCTCAGCTGAATAGCTTCATGGTGTAGATACACGGCTGAAGCCATAAAGGCTAGAAGCATAGATGATCTGTTAAAAGATGTCGAAGAAAATTCATAAACACAACAGGCACCTAAGAGCTCATGTCTGAACCACCGCTGTCCCTCCTGATATTCCCATGTCAGCTTTCCTATATCATGACTTGCCACTAATAATCTCATAATGGTCTTAACTTCTTCAGGCTGAAGTGAGACCGTTAGGGAAGTACTTAAAATTCGAGTTAAGGATTTAACATATCGTCTTTCCATCCTATTCCACTCCTGTAGACAGGATAAAACATGGCTGATATAACATTCAGGTCTCTGACCTTCCTTCGGATGGTAGGATTTAATTAGTGGACCCTTTAATCCATGACCGCATACGTCACTTCCCCTCAACTCACAACTTAAAGCCATATCGCATAACCACTTATCACTATCCCTCAAGTATAAACCCCCTTCTCTACACCATAGCTTATCTTATAGAAGCGAGGGTTCAGAAGATAGGTTCCTTCTTCCAGTAGCCCCCTCTCTCTTCGTGACTTGGTAAGTCGTTGTATCGCATAAGCCTTCTCCACTATTCCTCTTTGAGGGGAATATATGGGCACTGGCTGAAAACGGATAAAATATTTCTCTCCATCTACATGGTGAATGAACCATTCTTTGTTTTTAGAAGCATACTCCCTATCCACTGTAAAAGACCTATCACCTAAATCAGTAGGCTTAAAGAGAATAGGTAGGTCGGTTTTTAATGCATCTAGGATTTCCCTGTAACTTAGCCTTATAGTTCCTTCAACCGAATATGGTCTCCACCTCGTCTTCGAATTAACTACCTTCCATGCTTCCACAGTCTCATCTTCAAGTATAACGATCACTGTAATGAAGCCACGAAGTCTGGCGCGTAAACGTCTCATGGTATAGTTGTCTACCGCAAATGTGGTCAACCCGACTCCTTCAAGGTAGCGTAGGTAATCACGGTATCCACTAGGGATTTCTTGAGCCCTGAACCCCCTATAGGATTTCTCGATTATCTCAATACTCTTAGGAAAATAAGTTAGTGCTTCGGTTAATCGACCTTCATATTCATTTAAGGTCTTCCAGCTGTCCTCTATAAGGACCTTAGGATATGGAATCGACTCGTCTGTCCTCACTATAATTGCAACACCCTCTTCACCTGGGAATCGACCACAGCGACCACATCGTTGAATTAGGGAATCCATAGGCGCCGTTTCCGTCACAAGAAGCTCGGAGCTTACGTCAAGTCCTGCTTCTAAAACTTGAGTTGTGATAACTATTACTCCTTCTACTCTCCGGGCTTCGGGGTAGTCCGATCTACATTCTTCACAAAATACACCTTCTATCCCTTCTTTCCTGACGTAAATTGGAAACCAGGTGTCATGACCGCATTTGGTACATTTAATTGCTTTATTGTTTCCTTTTCTTTTAAGAAGGTTTCTCAATAGCTCTTCAAGCTTTTTTCTATACGCTCTTCTAAGCCTAGAATGGATGAGTAAAACAAGTTTACCTCGTCTTGAGAAGTATTCATGAAGTTTTTCATAAAGATTTATAGCTTTACGTACAGTATTGCAGACGATAAGTACTCTATCGGCTTCAGAAATCTTCTTTAGAAATTCTTTATCCTCCAGTATTTTAGCTAGTTCTCGTTTTTCTAAGTAAGCATCTTTCAACCTCCCTCTATAAGATTCGACCGGATCTGTAAAGTCGTCTGGTTTCTCAGGCAACGTCACATAGTTCAAATCTTGAAACAAGACATTCCTTATCGTAGTAGGCATTGTAGCGGTCATGATTAAGATAGGTATACCGGCTTCATGAAGGATCTTCACGACCTTCGCTAGGACGTGGTGAGAATATAGAGACTTGTCCTGAAGCATATGGGCTTCGTCGAACACGACATAGGATGACGCTATTGTACCTGCAGGGAACTCTAAGTGATATCCTGCTCTTGACCTTCTGGCAAAAGCGTAGATAAACACATCAAATGTGGATACGGCTATATCTGCGTAAAAATATGAAGTTTCTAATTCCTCTCCGTGGAAGGCATGCACGAAAAATTTACCGAACTTGGAGATATCTTCTTCGAATGTTAACTTGTGTTCAGTAGTTAGAGCTCTTAAAGGTAAGACATAGGTTAATCCCCTGGCAATACTCCAATCATCCATGGCTGCCTGCAAAAGTATCGGTCCCTCGCCTATCACCGTTTTACCGTAGCCACACGGGAGGGTTAGAAGAATTGGGCTAGGTCTAGGTGATAGAAACTCGTTCATAATAGTCTCAATAGCCTTATGTTGCCATGATCTAAGCTTGAACCTTGGGATCTGCCGAATTTTACCAAGAAGCTCCTCAAGCTTATATGCCCACACCTTAATCACCCTTCTACCAATTCAGTTGGTAGGACATGTTTAGATCCATCTTCAGTCTCTATGAGTAGGAAGCCCTCCGCTACTTTGACTGTAATAGGCTTGGGCTCATACCACTCGAAAAGTCTTCCCCATTGCTTCATAACTAGCGGTAGGAGAAAGCTCTTCTTGGCCCATCTCAGCTTCTTTCTCCGCTTAATAAATACATCTGCAGGATTCTCAAATGGATCTATGCGTTGAAGAGCTAAGTGAACGAGCATATTTTCCTTAACTCCTTCATGAAACTCCTTTAGCCAGGATATGGGTGTGTAAGTATACACCTCTCCCTCTTCTCCTAAGGGTCTAAAATTTAACCTATTAACACGGATAGGTGAAGCTAGAGATTCAGAATTCCCTATCCGCTCCAAAAGCCATAATGCTCTCTCTAAATCTTCTATCTGAATCTCGCGGTTAAAGTGACGCTTTAAAAGTTGGTTAAGAAGTTCCGTGTCAATAAAGTAATAGACTTTAAGCCGCGAGAGGCTCACAATCTCCCATTTCATGGCATCATGCGCGGGTTTTTCTCCCTTTCTCGACATCTCAAGTTTGATAACTCTTAGCATCTGGAGGCTTTTCGTTAATGGAGTGAGAGGTCTTACCAAAACATACGATGAGCATTCTACAGACCATGTTAAGGCAATTCGTGCATTCAGTCCTTTCTGAATAGGTTGCTCAGAGCCTAAGCCAAAAAGAATTCCTAATCCCCTAGCAAGAACACCGAGAAGGCTACGTGGGGAAGGTAACGTATGTGAGAGGTATATCCCTAGCGTTTCAGGATAGCTTAGAGAAAAAAGGGGAAGGTATGTCTCAAGAGCTAGACATTCAAACATCTCACTTCGCCCCAAGTCCTAAGTCTTCTATCACTCGTGTGAAAACTGCGGCAGGCTCATCTACAGACCTCACCTTGAAGAAATTCTCTTTAACCTCCTTTACTTCTCTACCCCATACGTTTATTGTCACAGTTGAGCCGAAGAGTTCAGCTATGCCCTTATACAGCTTTACATTTAGTTCGTAAGAATTGTTATAAATGGGGTGAACGGGTGCTGGTAGTGGCTTAGAGCTTACGACGCATATTATTTCAACTGGCTTAGCCACGGGTAAAGCTCTGGCTAAAGAAGCTCCAAAAGCACCTGTGATCATCGGAGCGAAGGCTTCTACAGTGAGCCTACGCCGCTCTTTAACCTCTTCTTTCTCTAAGACTTGTTTTTGTTCGGTGAAGGAGAACCCTACATTACCAAGATCTACGAGGGATGTAAATCCATATAGCCCACTTGCATAAGCCCTAGGGTAGAGCATCTGTTCTTGCCTTTTCTCCTTCGGCGTTCTCACATTACGAGAGTGCTGAAGGACGCGGAAGGGCGTAGTCGTCCCTATTTCTCTATAGACCTCTTCAAGCATACAAGGAAGGAGCCAAGAGAACTTGATAAGAGACTCACGTCTTAGAACAGGTTGGGCTCTTAGAAAACCATGTACATCTTCGCCGACACATTTTTTGATAAATTCGCTCTCTGATCCCTTCTCTCCACTACGAACTCTTACTCCCTCTAATTTAACACAATTCTCACAAAAGTTCACTCTTCCCTTCCCTAGGGCAACCATATAGGCAAGATGCCAATGCTTTAACATAACACCACTTACTGCTACTGCTTCTTCAACGAACTCATAGGAACCATTTAATTCATAGATAAGGGGGATCCTTCGGATTTCCTCAGCCCTTTCGTTGTTAAGGTCATGGAGGTTAAGAATCAACTTGGCTGAAACAGCTAAATACATAGGATTTCACCCCTCTTCTCGGCAAGCAGGACAAAATGAACAGGCACCTGACGTTAAGACTTTAACGAAGGCTTTTCCATGTCTTTGAAAGTATCCAAGTACCTCTGTCAAATCTCTTGACGAAGGGAATATCTTTCCAACATCTTTAATGATCTTTCTGTACTCTTCATATTCTTCGCTTTTTGCCTCTTTATGACGATGAACTTCCTTTAACGCCCGTGCTAAGAGATCAGCAAACCGCTCTTCGTTTCGAACATATCGGAGTTCATGGAAAAGTTGGGCGTTCCGTGCGTGAACTATAAGAAAATGTAGCATCTCTGTTACTCGTACAACTGCTGGCTTAGATGCTATGGCTTCTAAACTTTCTATGGTCGACATGACCAGTTACATAAATGGACGCGCTATTATTTAAATTTTTCTACATTTGGCACTAGAAATTTTCATTTTTCTGTAAATAAACGAAATATTTTTCATTTAATCGGAAAATTTATATATCCTTCAAAATAACCTTAGTAATGTTAAGGAGATGATACATCCTAAGAGCTTCATAATTACGCTTGGCTGGACGGAGGCTCCTACTTTAACGTCTATATCTAAGCATGGTCTTGACTGCGGCGATAGGGTCATCCTCTTAACGCCTGAGAGAAGGGATAAAGGAGCTGAAGCTGCAATAAGTAGAATTAAAAGCCTAGTCTCTCTGATTAAAGGAGGAATAGAAGTTTTAGAGCTTCCTCTTCCGATTGAACGGTTTGAGGATGCTGTGATGAAGATTACACGTGTAATTAGAAGTGCAGCTGAGCAGGGTCACTACGTGATCATGAACTTAAGTGGAGGTATGAGACTTCTTGTCATCGAAGCCCTAATGGCCGCTCTCCTTTCTAATGTCCAGGACTTAACTGTGGAGATTCAAACTGAAGATGGGCGCTTCGACGTAACTATACCCCTTATCATTAAGCCGAGTTTCATCCTTTCGCCTATTCAACGTCTTATACTTAAATCGTTAAAGAATAGAGAGGCATCTATTACGGAGTTAAGTCGGGATCTAGGAAAACCCATATCTACTGTATATAGACTTGTTAAGAAACTTAGCGACGAGGGGTTTGTGGAGCTTGAAAAAAGGGGGAGAAAAAGTATAGCTCGACTGAAACTGAAGGGGGAAGTCGCTATAGTCGGATAAAGTGAAATTATGTGAACTTTAAAAGATAAGCTATAAAGCATTATGAGATGTATGGTATTGTTAATTATTTTTTTACTTAATGTTTAAATTTTCTTTTCGTATATGTTTCGTGCGGGTTTGGTGGGTGGTCATGTCTGGGTTGGCTAGGAGGGCTAGGGTGGTGTTTTCCATCGTGATAATTCTGTTTGCGTGGACGGTGACCGCTTACATGGTGCCGCTCGTTAGGGGTGTGTATTTTCCGACGCCGGTCGATACGGTGAAAAGGCTGGTCGCCCTGGTGTCGGGGGAGCCGCTCTACGGTAGGCCGCTGTATCGGCATCTGCTGGACAGCCTATCGAGGTGGAGCCTTGGGTTTCTACTCGCAGCCGCCATAGGGGTGCCCTTAGGCATAGTGCTTGGCTACTCGCCCCTGCTGTCGGACCTACTCATGCCCGTCGTATATGTGCTGCAGATGATCCCAGGCCTAGCGTGGATACCGATCGCCCTACTACTCTTCGGGCTCGGAAACACACCGACCATATTCATGATATTCATAACGGTCCTACCGCCGATAATCATAAACACAGCCGGAGGGGCGAAGAGCATAAGCCGAAAATACGTGAGAGCCGCCAGGATGCTCGGCGCAGACAAGAAGACGGTCTTCTTCAAAGTAATACTACCCGCGTCGACCCTACCGGTGGTGAACGGGCTGAGGATAGGTCTAGGAAACGGGTGGAGGGTCCTCATAGCGGCCGAGATGGTGGTCGGCGTCGCGTCGGGAATAGGCTACTCGATCATCGAATCCAGATGGTCGCTAGACTTCACAGCCGCCTTCGTCTGCATGCTGCTGACAGCATCCATAGGTCTCATAATCGAAAAGCTGGTCTT
>Ga0190363_1001096_pt1 | contig 16120 bp, 29 predicted proteins | sample 48721867_MG_FD_161272 | JGI IMG/M metagenome (GOLD analysis project Ga0190363, IMG submission 161272) | Hydrothermal vent microbial mat bacterial communities from Southern Trench, Guaymas Basin, Mexico - 4872-18-6-7_MG | ecosystem: Environmental > Aquatic > Marine > Hydrothermal vents >... | reverse complement strand
GGCGAAGTCTTCAACGCCATAAAGCAAGTAGCCCAAAAACACGGCGACAAAATACCCGGAAAAGCAAGCGACTACGAAGGCTACATAGCCATATTCTTCAAAAAAGACGGAGGCACACACCTCCTAGGGCTAGGAAAAGTCAACTACGGAGAGGCGATACAGCACATACTATGCATGGCATGCGAAAGAGCCTTTGAAAGAGCAAGGGAACAAGCAGGAGAGTAACCTTATGCCCGGAAAAAGCAGAAAACGCCAAACACCCCCCTTTTTCGACCGCAAAGTACAAGCGCACGGGTTCACGCGCCTACTAAGCCTAGGAAAAGTAATCCCGCCCGACTGGAGATACGTACGCATATACGTGCTACGCAGAACGCCCGACAGCGTAGAACTCCTCATAAAAAAGCTCCTAGGCGTGGAATCAAATGCACACCCTCCACAAATTAGTAAAAGAAGTAGATAAAACCCACCCCGGCCTAGGCAAAATGATAGCGTGGAACGTCCTCGCAGCAAAAGCCAAAAAATGCCTCCTAAACATAGCCCCAGCCAACTGCGGAAAATCAACCGCAACAGACACAGTCTGGCGAGAACTCCGCGGCATCACGCGCAAGTACACAAGCATGACGCTGGCCGGACTACGCCAGATAGCCGGAGACCTAAAAGGCTTCGCCGGACACATCATCATCGACGACCTAGGAACAGAAAAATCATACTGGAGCAGAACCAGCACAGTCACGGTGCTCGCCAACCTAGTCTATACGGGATACGTCTACAAGGTAACCCAGCAATACGTCATCGAAATAACCGACTTCCAAGGCAGCGCAGCAATAAACATACAGCCCATACTCATGCGCCAGCTCGTACAAGACGACGACTGGATAGCCGTCGTACGAGACAAAACCATAAGATACTACCATCTAAAATGGCCACGGCAACACTGCCGAGACCCACCCAAAGTACACATAGACTGGGGCACGCCGCTGAAAGACGTCAAATTCCAGCCGAGAAAAGGAAAGGCATGGTACCAGCTATTAGCCTACGGCCTAGTACAGTGGTCGCATGGAAGATGCAACGAACACATACCAGACCTTCTCAGAGCCTGCGCAGCATTAGACAACCGCGAACGCGTCAACAAAGAAGACTACGAAGTATTAACCAAGCTAATGAAGCCGCTCACAATAGAACGATACATAATAGAAAGCTACGGCCTAGAAGTAGGCCGCAACTTCCTAGACGACGTCTTCTGCCTACTCATAGAACTCGCCACAGACCCCGAAGTACCGATAGAAACCATATGTGAAGACTACAAAGTATCGCCAAAAACAATAGAACGAATCGTACAGGACAAGTCAGAATGGTTCTGGATAAAAAAGAACTCTCCACGCCGACTCTGCCCGACAGACTTCACACGTGAAGTACTACGCCTAGCCGGAGCGTACGACAAATGGTAAGACCTAAAATCATACGAAAAATAAGAGAAAACCCGGCAATCAAAAAATACGACCTCACAATTAAACGGCACAAAAGCCCAATAGTCCTAGTCCGCCGAACCCTAACAGAAAAACAATATAGAAAACTCCTCGACTACCTAAAAATAATGGAAGCAGAAAACGCACCCATATGGGAGGAATAAGAAATGGTGATGATGCTACTTGAAAAATTTGTGGAGTGCCCACACTGCAAGAAAATAATCGGAACCGCAAGAATACGAACCATAAAAATAGGCGAAAACACATACACAGACAAAAACGAAGTTGAATGCCCAAGATGCGGCCGATTAATCGGCCACTTAACATTAAAGGAGGCTAAATAATGGCGCTCGAAGTATACATAGACAGGGTAATCCAAAATAAAGGTTTAGCACGCCAGACAGCGCTTGCGCTCCTACGCTGGTTCATAAAAACAATCGACTACGACGCCTTCGAGTTCTACGTAAAAGGCATAACAGACGTCAACAAACTGAAAATCCTATGGGAAGCCGGGCTAGACGGCAGACAGCAACGCATAGTACTCAAAAGATACGATGAACTGACAGGAGAGGAGTTCGGAACATGGCGCCTATAAAACCGAAGACGGTGAAGCATCCATGAAATGGCTTAAAATCAAGCCGGATTGCCTCGGAAAATTCGACCTACGCAACCCAGCCTGCCACGGATGCGGCTGGCGAGGCATCTGCTTCTTCATAACCGCACACAAACAAACCAAAAAAGCCCTGACAGAATAGAGGCGAAAACGCATGATACTCCAGCTAAGAATAGGAAACTGGAAATTCACCTTCACGTTCGCCCAAGTATGCGACGTCGTCGGCGTAAACAGCGTCCTAGAGGACGGACGCCACATCCTGATGTGGGACTTCGACGACCTACCACTCGAAACAGTAGAAGTAATCCTAAAGGCACAACAACGAGAACACCGCCTGCCTAGAATATACATACTCAACACAGGTAAACCAAACCACTACATAGCCTACTGCTTCAAACGGCTGCCATGGCGAAAAGCCTACGCAATAGTGGCCAGCACGCCATGCGTAGACTGGAACTTCCTCAAATATGCAGCGCACAGAGGCCATTTCACGCTGCGCGTGTCGCCCAAAAACGGAAGAAAAATCCGTCTAGCCAAAATACTCGAAAGCCCAATTCCAGAAGACGTAAAAATACGCGAATTAAGAAGCTGGGTAAAATATGAAACCCTAACCCGACAGGAGATGAACAAAAAATGGTTACTCCAGATTTCGAGGAGTGGCTGCGCCGTCAAGACTTCCCAATAGAAGCCACAGTCACGCTCGAACGCTGGCTAGACTACTTAGAGCAGGAACTCGGCATACACGGCGGAAGCCTAGACGTCGCAGCCGGAATCTACGAAGAAAAATACGAGGTATTCGCGCCCGTGGGAATAAGGCCGGTGACAAGGCGGTATCAGGCCAGAGGAGAATGGTTCGAAGAAACACGCTACGTAATACCGGGCAGACGCGGCCTGTGGGGAAGAGAACGCGCCCTAACATGGGCTGAAACGCTGGCCGAAGCAAAGGGATACTATGACATAGCCAGAAGAGCACGCGAACTCCGCGAACACGAGTTCGGAGGCTAAAAAAGATGAGTATATCACAAGCAAAAGTTAGAAAAGGTTGCAAATGCCCGATAGACCCGAAAATACGATGCTACCGCACAATATGCCTGCCAGACTGTGAAGTAAAGAAAAGAAAGAAACAAACAGAGCTAAAAACGTTCTTAGAGGCTCACGCCAGCAAGTAACGTTTCAATAGTTTGCGCATCGTATCCTCAAGCTCCGTCAATTTAGCCAGCTCAGGCGCAAGCTCCTCCTCCGGAACGCCTCTAGCCCTCATCTCCTCTATTTTTCTACGCTGCTCCTCAATAAGCCTCTCCTGCATAATAACCTCATCTGGAATCTCGCGATAGGGCAGACCGCGCGCCTTCTTGGCGAGTTCAACTGCACGCCTCATCTCCCAGTAGCCCAAAGGGTCACCCGCCGCAACGATACCGTTAATCACCAATATATACGTTGCCTCATCACGGTTATAGCCCAAGTCGACGAGTAGCTGCACGCCCTGCTCGAAGGTGAGCACACCGCTCTTAACGCCCTTAATGATTTCGCTCTTGGTCAAATCGCGCTCCCTGCTTAGACGCTCGATACTAAGCTCCCACTTCATCCGTTTAAGCAGACGCTGAGCCTCCGGAACCGTAAGGCCATAGTCCGTCAATATCTTGATGACGTCGTCATCGTTAATCGCAGCCTTACGATACAACACCTCAATCTTGGGCATCAAATCGTCGAGAATCTCAAGCATAGTCAAGAAGCCCGCATGTACATCGTCATAGCCCATCTCGCGGAAAGCATCGTACACGTCGTCCTCATCGAAAAGCTCATAGCGATACAAGGCTGTAACGTCTGCCCTCGTGAAAGGCTTGACGCGTGCGGTCGGCGTCGGCGTATAGCTGATAATGCGAAGAACCAGCTTAGCATCCTCATCCGAATAGCCCAAACGCTTAATACGGTCTAAGGCGACATCTTCCGTAATCAAGCCCAGCTTAAGCGCATCTTCAATCTGCGAAAGCGTCAGTTTCTTGTATGGCTCTTCCGCTTCTTTGCGTTCCCTTTCCTCTCTACGCCATCTAGCAATATCAACGTAAACGTCTATGGCGGTCTCAGAATAGCCTAAGTCGGCTAGTACTCGCCTAAGCCATGCCTCATCGCGCAATCCACGCTCAAAAGCCCAAATGGCATCGCTGCGCGTGATTGTTCTGGCTTCATTTTGCGGCGGTTCCGTCTGCACGCGCAGCCTATACAACTGCGCACGCTTAACCCAAAGGTCAATCTTCTCCGGTCTAGTCTTCAAGACTTCAAGCTCTCTGCGAAACTCGTCCTCGCTAATCTTTCCGAGCGCATACAGATACATCAGCTCACGTCTGACAGCCTCACGTTCAGCCTCCGTTCTATAAGCAACCATAGCTTCGGCCGCCTTCTCCGCATCATCCGGCGAAAGGCCAGCCCACTGCCTGTACCGCTTAATATCCTCCTTCGTGTAGACGCCTACGTCGTAGCCGTACCCAAGCTCACGAATCGTAGGAATCTCATAGAGCACTTTATCGTCGATGAGCGCCAGCCTGTCATCCGGATGAATATCCGCAACCTTAAGGAAGTAGTCAAGCTCTTCCTTACTCTTAAAGTAGCCGCGATAAAAGGCGCGGTAAGCCTGCGTGACGCCCATACGCCTGTAATGCGCAACCCAGTATCGCCTAGACCACTCCTCGCTGAATCCCTGCTTCTTCATCCAGTAAATGAACTCGGGCGGGGTTTCGCCAGCCCACCGCTCATAAACCTCCGGATTGAAGGCCTCGCGTACACACATGGTGATAAGGTCTGAAGCAGGCGGAATACGCTTAGCAAGCTCGAAGATAGCATTTGCGGCCTCCTCAGAATAGCCGCTCCAGCGCATCCACTTCTTCGCCCTATCCTCGTTCAAGTAGCCGCGCCAGTAAAGCTCAAGAATGTCCGAAACGCCCAGCCATCTCAGCCTAGTCTGCGCCCAAGCCCACGCCCAGTAATCAGCCAAGCCCCACTTCTCAAAGCTCTTAACCATCGTCTTGTCATCTATCAAGCCGTGCGCCCAAAGCTCGGCTAAAACAGCCGGGCTGGGTATTTGCTTAGCAAGCTCAAAGATAGCGTTGGCTGCCTCCTCGCTGTATCCGCTCCAGCGCATCCACTTCTTGGCGCGTTCTTCGCTTAGATAGCCGCGCCAGTAAAGCTGAAGAATTTCAGCCACGCCCAGCCAGCGTAGTTGTGACCCCGCCCAAGCCCAAGCCCACTTGTCGCTTAAGCCCCACTCTTCAAACGACTTCACCAGCGTGTCGTCGTCTATTTGTCCGTGCGCCCAGAAGTCGGCTATACGGTAAGGCTCAGGAATCTCAGATTTATATTGTTTGAGAATGTGTCTACGAATAAGAGGCTTAAGGCCGATGTAGTAGCCGGATGCAGCCGCATCATATGTAATGTCCATTATGGTTCTAACCCAAGGTATCCGCCAAACCTCATCTATTGCTTCGGCGAGATGACCTATCGGAATCAGCGACGCCACCGAAGTTACGGTGAGCAGCGTGGCGGCTCCCATGTTTCCCATGTTCTGAAGACTCACAAGATAGTCATCCACTTCTTCCAGCGTTTTGGGAGGCTCCGGCCTATAAAACATTTTTACCATGTCGGCTGCGAATCCTATGCCCGCCGGGTCGGAAACAAACATCCAGTCGGTGAAAGGCCATTTAAGGTTGCCTGTCACTGGCTGGGGCAGTAACGGCTGGATGGCAGCCGCTATCGATGAAGAAGGATTGAACGCCCAATCGAATATGTTTGGGACGGCTTTGACCAGACCGCTCCAGAACCCAGCCGTTACGTCCACTAGGAAGTCCAGAAAGCCGGGCGGGTCTGCTTCTGGCTTTTTGTTCTTCACCTCTGGCATGATGCGCCATCACTCCTTTTCCTTTTGTTTCTTATAGAACTCATCTGTTAGCGAGTCAAGGAAGGAAATTATCGCGTTGAACAGCCACTCAAGGGGAATAGCCACTTTAGGCACCAGTACGACATCGAAGGGCGGAATCATTATGCGCCACGACAGGATTGTGATGTCTAGCCAGCTTCCAGCCGGAATTTTGACCTCGTCTATGAGAACCAGATTTCCATCCTCGAAGTGAACCATCACTCAGCCTCCTCTTCCGCCTTTTCTTCTTCTGCCTTTTTAAGCGGCATCTCGAAAATCTCAACCATCCTTGCGAGGTGCTCCTCTATCTTTGCAACTTTATCGCTTATTTCGGCTAGATAGTCGAGAATTCCCTTCGCCATTTCTACACCAATATGAAATCTTGAGAATCATATGTTAATAAATTTTGTGGGCGAAACCTTTATAAAGTTCAACCTGACATATTTCATACGCTAGAAAAGTTTGGGGGTGAAGAATAAATGCCGTTGAAACTTAGCATCAGCTTCGTATACGAATACATCCGCGAAATCGCGCAGAAAAAACTCGGCTTGGAAGGAGAACAGCTCGACAGCTTCGTAAACGAACTCTACTGGGAACGTTCAAGCGCGTTCACAGACGCCCTCCACGCAAAGCTGCTCGAAGAAGCCAAAAAAGAACTAGAAAACTGGGTAACAATCGAATATGAACGATGGGGCAAAAAAGAAGAAATAAAGCCGGCAGAGGAAGAAGCAGCCGAAGAAGAAGCAGAAAAGACAACGACTGAAGCCGAGGAAAAGGCAGGCGAGGCGGAAGCAGCCGAACAGCCGGAAACAACCGGAAAGGAGGAAGAGGAAGGTGAAGAAACAGCTCAAGGCGAAAGCGCAGCCTAGACGGTTCTACGACCTCAAAATAGTCGAGACAGGCGCAACCAAGGGCACACGCTACCTGCCAGTCACGAAGATACTGCCCAAAAACTGGCGGTTCGTACGCGTGTGGATACCGGAGATTAAAGACGACACGGCGCAGATAAAAGTCGAGTGCCTCTACAAATCAGAGGAAGGCGAATAAAATGCCCAAGAAAAAGGCAAGCATAAAGTACAACTACGTAGTCTACTCAAGAAGCTACAAGAGAGTCTTTGACAGCGACGAATGGATGATAGTCTGGCAGGTCGAAGACCGGCTGCTCGTGCTGAGAAACATCAAGACCGAGACGATGATATGCATTCCATACGATGCAATCGACTACGTAATGTACGTTCCCAAAACCGAGGTGGAAAAGCAGAAATGAAGGTAACAATAGAAATGCTTGACAACGCAGGCTATCCGGTTCAAGTATTCGAGGAAGAAATAGAAAAGGCAGAAGAAATAGAGAAAATCAGAGAAATAATGCAGACGGTGCTGTACCTAGAATCGCTGCTCAAGCAGGTTCCAAGAAGACACAGAAGTGGATGCTAAGCCATGCGTGCCTGCCCATACCAGCCGAACACAATCTGCGAACGCAAACACTGCACTCCCTACTGTAAAATACGCATCAAACAGATGAGGAAACACGTGAAGTACACCGTGCCGATATGCTGCTCTTTCACAGACTGTGAATGGAAAGGGCAACTTAAAGGACTGAAACTGCCGATATGCAAGAACTACGACCCGAAAACCGGAGCGCTGATACCATGCAACAACCAATTCCTCGTTTCCTACACTTGGCTGCTCAGGCACAAGCCAAGCCTCAAAAAGCTGCAAACCATGTGGTATAAATATAAGAAGGCGGGGGTGATATGAAACGGTTAAATGCCGCAACTGCGGAGAAGAAGCTGAGTTCAGCTCCGTAGTAGTCGAAGGACACAAAATATACGGAAGTATAATCGTATTGTTCCTTAGAAAAACGTACCACTGTCATAAGTGCCGTGAATACTTTGACGTGATAGATTACAGAGCGGTTGATTGCAGATGACCGAGCAAAATAAAGAAGACAAACAGAAGCAGCCGTTTGAAGCCGGAGAGGCGGCCGAACATCCGATAGAATCGCCAGAGTACATGCTTCTGCACGGCACGTTTCCTCCGCTGGAGGAGATGAACGAGGAAGACTTGAGAAAAGAATGTGAAATGTGGCGTAGACTGTGGGCTTGGATTCCAAGCGAAGTCAAATACTACGTGGCCAGAACAGGCAAACTCGTCGGCGTAACAAGGCGAGACTACAAACGCTACATAGGCGTACTGCTTGAAACACACTGGGACTTGAAGAGCTTCGATTTAGGCGTGGCGGACAAAGTATACGACAACATAACCGGACAGTGGTTCTACGAAAAGAAAATCATACGGTTCAACGCCTCAAACATCATAGACTGGCAGTGGATAGAGGAACGCAAGACAGAGAAGGAGCTGATAGGCGAGGAAAGCCCTCCGCCCGAAAGCGAAGAATTAGCCTAGGATGATGAGTCCGTGCTACGATGAGTTATATGCGATGATTTAGCCGCTTAGTGCTGACCTAATCATTTTCCGTTTCTTTTTCTGCTTTTACACGGACAGTGATAACTGAAAACTTAATATATCCGAAACCGTCTGATTTCTCACGACAAAATAAAACGGGAGGTGAGAGGGAAAAATGGTTATCAAAACCAAAGAACAGGCCAGAACGAACTTCGAGGCTGCGCTAAACTACATTCCAGAAAGGTACAAAGCTGGCGTGGAAGTGGCCGACTGGCACACGGCAGCCAAATCAGACGCGGCTGAATCAAACTACGCCGCAGCCATAAGCAAGGCCGTAGCCGAAAAGAGACGCCAAAAGGCAATCGCAGCCCTAAGCAACGAGGACTGGCGTTCGGCAGCCATAAACAAGGGCGCGCCAATCATAGGCGAAAGAATCAGAATGGCACTCGACAAATGGCAGGCAAAGTGGGGAGCCGTCTACGACAAAGTAGTGCCAGTAGTACAGGCCTTGCCGCCAAAGACAATCGACTGGAGAGCAAACATAAACAACAGGCTGGTCAAGGTCGTCGAGGCATGGAAGAAAGCCGCTGGCAAGGCTTAGGCGTGTATACGCCTCGCAGCCTCGAAGTTCCGCTTTATTTCCCAGTTCCGGTGGATTAGGCTGTATATAAAAAAGAGGTGAGGGTGAGAGAAGAATGAAAAAGTACCTCCTAGATAAAGTGTTGAACGTCGACACGACATACGAGGCCGAATCGGACAAGGCATACGTTATCAGGGCGGTCGGCACCGACAGCTCAAGCAAGGCAACGCTAAGCGTTGGCGGCGTAAACTGCCTAGAAATAATCAACGAGCTGGCCAGAATGAATCCGACGACACATCGGCTCTACGACCTGTTCGGCCTAGGCGACTACTTCGTCGTGGTGCCGCCGGACAAGAAGTTCAGCTTTTCAGGCAGCTCAGGCAGCAAAATGCGCATAGTAGGCGAAATAATCGAGCTGGACGCGACCGAGAGCCTCCCGCCAGACCTAGACATGAGATACGACGTGCAGGGCAAAAAGTACATGAGCTACCTGCGCGGCACGTACTCGCATGGAACCGACACGGCGTGGACGGCTGGCGACGAAAACGCGGTGTTAACCAAGACGGCTGAGGCTGGGACACGCTACTACCTGACTGGGAACGTCTACGTTGACATAGCCAACTTGGCCAGCGTGCACTCTCCCGGAGACTGGACTCTGCGATTCTACTTGCAGGACGCCCCATACGACATTCTCAGCACGAACATGGGAGATTTGGGCGTAGACGTCTGGCGCGGATTCTGGAACGACGGCACAAACTACTACTACAAGCCGTTCAAGTATGAGCATCTGCCGCCTCAAATAGACCCGGGCAGAACGTTCAAGGTGACATGCATAAACAGCTCCGGCGCAAGCAAGTCGCCTTCAAGCGGAACCAGCATAACCGTGACGGTCACGCTGAGCTGCGTCGTCGAGCTGCTCTAAGATAGGGGAGGCTGATGCAGCATGGCGTTCAAGTACTTTAAGACCTTCGAGCAGGACGGCATAAGCAGCGGCAGCTCATACAGCACGACATGGTATCCGGACGAGGACATAGTAATCAGGCGCATCTACATCAAGGAGAAGGGCGGCTCATCGCTATTGAACAGCGAGTTCTACCTCAAGGTCAAAGAGGACGTGTACACGCTGGACGTCGCGCCAGCCAGCCTCTTCACTGGCCACGCCAACCAAACGCCGAGGCTCGACATAAACGTGCCAGCGCACTCCCTGATAAACCTGATATTCTACAACAACGAAGCCTCATCTGTGAGCGTCTACATAGTGTTCGAGTGCTGGGAGCCAGAGTAGGTGCGTAAGCCTTGACAGTAGTTTACCATCATCTTTTTATCAACTATGAAATACGCGATACGGATGTGCATGAATCGCCCGCGTTCTACTGGGAGGGTAAGGGAGCTGTCACGCTTTTCTTCAACAACACGCTTGACCAAGCTGTCAGTATAACCGTGAAGGGCAACATCGACAAGACTCCTCTGAACGCCGTCCAGATAGGCGATGTGATAACTGTGGGTGCTGGCACAACTAAATCGTTAACTTTGACGCCTGAAACGACAGGTTATCTGCCCTACATTCTGGTTGTCGTGCAGTGTTCAACCGCGCCTACAAGCGGAAACTTATCCGTGACAGCAGTAGAGGTAGTCGATGAATGAACGTTCATCAGCCGTTTGTGCGTGACGTCGACACGCTGGCTTCCGAAACATGCGTAAGCGGAGAAATCGACACCGCAACGGCCTCCTCTCCGCAGACGGTTCTCACGCCGACAAGCGGACGCAGAATAAGTACACGCTCAGTTTATTTGGCGACAAACTCAACGTCAGGCGAAGTTTGGGCAATCTTCCCAACGTCAAATATATTATTGGGAAAACTATATTGCAGTAAGTTTACGATGGTAACACTCCGCGGTATACCTATGACAGGGCAGACAAATGAGCCGATACAGATTAGCTGGAGCGGTCTCGACACGGGCGCGAAAATCTTCTACGTGATTAGATACAAAGAAGTCTAGCTTGGATGATGACTGATGACTCCTGTGCCGAGCGAATTCAAGAAGTACGTTCCGAGCGTGGACGTTTATGATAGCCTTGAGCTTGTAACCCGCCATATGCCGATTGAGCAGCCGCCTGCCACCGTTTCCTACATTATTTTTGGGAAGGGAAGCAAGACATACGCAAAAAACGGCGTGTACGGCCATGTAGAATATGAAGATGAGGATGCAGCCACCGTTATACAGAACGTAATGGACAGTATAACAGAAGGCACAGTGTTAATAAAGGCGGGAACATATACTGTCACAGAGTCAATAATTTTAAAGTCATATGTCCGTCTGGTCGGTGAAGGCTGGAAAACAGTACTTAAGCCAGCCGCAGGTATGAACTCCCCCGTAATCACGACTTCGAACAGCGTGGATAACAAGTACATCCAAATCTCAAACTTGACAATCAACGGCAGCGGAGTCTCAGGCTTAGGCGAATCTAACCACGGCATCGTACTGTACAGGCCATGGATGGTTGAAGTCTTCAAAGTTGCCATAAGGGAAATAGGCGGAACGGGAATACAACTGCAAACCACACCAAGCGAAGAAATCCACATGAACTGGATAGTAAACAACTACATAGACTGGGTCGGTGGGCATGGAATATACATAAGCGGAGTGTCAGACTCACTTATTGCACATAATGAGATTGGAAGATGCGGACAGCCAGACTGGCCGACCAGAACATTCACAGGGAAATGCGGAATCTACCTTTACTACGCTAGCACAACGAAAATACTTGGTAACCACGTTCACCAGTCGGGCGGAGAAAACATACTGGCCGAAGAATCGGACAACGTTGTAATCGAAAATAATGTATCCGAAGAAGCGAGCAGACATAACATAGGCATAGGTGGGAGCGACCAGTGCATAATAAAAGGGAACCTGCTTAGGAACTGTAACCTAGCGAATGTTGAAGGTCACCATATACAGCTATACAACGCCTCATACAATCTTATAATTGGAAACAAAATGCTGGACAACCAAGACGTCAAAACAAGCGTGTACGCAGTAAACGAAATGGGAACGTCAGACTACAACGAAATACGGCTAAACGATGTGAGAAACAACCCGTACACGATAAACGTGGTTGGAGCAAACACGATTGTCAAGCATAATCCGGGGTACCCGACCGAGAAAGGCGGAACCGCAACCATACCCGCTGGCAGTACAACCGTGACGGTTAACCACGGATTAGTTACCACACCATCGGAAGTGCTCGTGACTCCAATAGGCGACCCCGGAGCAAGATTTTGGGTGGCAAACATAACAGATTCCAGCTTCGATATTGTGGTGGCTTCAGCCCCAGCCACGGATATAGATTTCTACTGGTACGCCGAAGTCTAGAGTGCGTATGGGGTGGCAGCATGGCCGACTACTTTGTAACGTTGACCATCCCAAAGAACACGCCTATATCCTCTCCCGTTTCCGCTACTGTCCAGATAGAAGGCGATGTTCTGGTCGGCTTTTATCGGCTTATACCGCCGGGCTGGGCTGGGCTTGCGCATTACCGTATTCTGTACGGCCTAGAACAGTTGCATCCGGCTAATGAGGGCGCGTGGGATACTGGCGACAACATGCGCGGTTTCGTGCCTTTGAACTGGAAGATGCCGGAGCGCAAGATTACGCTTACGATTGAGGGCTACAACGAGGATACGGCATATGACCACACGGTTTATCTGTGGTTTCGCACGGAAGATTTGGAGTACGCTAGGCCGGCAACTCTTCTAAAGGAAATAAGGGACTTGCTTAAGGAAATATTCGGGGTTGATGATTAGATGAGCGAGGGCTGGCCTGACTTCTGGCTTAGAGGCAAAAAAATCGACCTAATAGATTTGGTAGACACAATAAATCTAATCAAGCAGATAAACACTATCAGCACGGTAAATAATCTAGGCACGCTGAATACAATCAACACGGTCGACAAAATACAGAAGATTAACCCGCAGAACACGGACAACGTAGTGATAGACCGTCTGAAATTAATAAACACAATCGAAACAGTCAACACGCTAGAAACACTGAACACAATAAATACGGTGGATACAATAAACACGATAGACAAGATAAAAGTGATACACGACGCGAGAATAGTGCCGAATTTCATACAGAACGGCTCGTTCCGCACTGGCGACTTCACTGGCTGGATAGGGCGCTCGGCAAACGCCTATGTAGAGTACGACTCAAACTATCGAGATTATGTATGTGTACTTCCAGAACAATACGATTACGTCGGGCAGATGCTTCCGCCACTATACGGAGAAGAAACAAGAATAAAGGTTAGGTACAGACATGAAGTTGACGGCGCCGTGATGAGAATAACATTACACTACACGGACGGAACAAGCGAAGACTACGATTTTACGGCTGCGTATGGCGAGGCGTGGCTTGACGCCGTTGTGGAGCCAACCAAGAAAGTGCCGCTAGTAGCCATAATGATATGGAACCAGACAGACGGCTCGGAGCTGAGAATCACCGGATGCGAAATGCTGCGTAAACAACTGGTATATCAAGCCGAGAAAGATAGGCAAATAACCCGAGAAGGCGCAGTAGTACACTTCTCGAAGTCATTCTCATCCGCTGGCTCGTCAGGTATAGTTTCGCCTGCAAGCGGTAAGGCATTACGTATACTGGCATGGAATCTATACTGTGATGCGGATGTAGTGTGTGAGCTTAGATTTGCAAACAGCGGCAACATAATCGCAGGATTGCCAGCTAAAGGCGCGACGGCCATGAACCTAGTCGGCTGTACGGCTCCCACAGGCGACATAGATGAGCCAATCGAAGTGTATGTTAGCGGCGCAGCCAACGTTAAAGGATGGGTATGCGCAGAACAAGTTTAGGCTGTGATGGTGAAGACCATGACTGTCATGACGCTTTATCCGTTCTATGACACGCACGACACGCCCATAATGCATCGTGAACTGCGAAACTTTTTTGAGCGTCCGCCCGCAGGCAGATACGTTAGCCGTACATGCTCGGAATACGATGTGCCGAGCAGGCATGGGGCAAGATACTGGAAGATTAGTCTGGTGGACGGAAGCATGACGGAGATAATCTCGAATGGACACAACCTTTACTTTCAAAGGAACAGCGGCTCAGATGCACTCGTAGGAAACTTCAGCGTGAACGTTCCAGAGGAAATCGTCTTCAACCAAAACGAAACATTTGCAGTAACATTCTGGGTTGGCGTATACTGTGGAGGGGCGTGGGCATACGTGGATTCTCATGTGGTAGCTAGCACTGACCGATGGGTGGGCGTTTACGAAACGGCTGGCACGCTCACGGAAGTTGAGCGGATTAATCCGTGCACGTTCGTGCAGTACGTTTACACTTATAGAGACATCTTAAGGTCTCCGCCTAGAACAACCGCCTATACTTATGCGTTTTATCCGCTTAACTTTGCGATGGTTCAGTCTAGGCTGGAAAATATAGATTTAGAGCTTAAAGCGGTCGTTCCGGTTGCAAAACGTATATATGGGGACGGTTTGGTTTGGATAGTTACTGGATAGACCGTGTTTCGGAGGTTTGTCAGCCTTGGATGACGATGCGATACTAGCTGAACGGGTTGCCAAACTTGAGGCGCATATGATTTGGGTGAAGGAGAAGCTGAAGGCGTTGGATAGGCGTACATGGCAGATTCTAGCCGTTATTATTGTTAACTGGCTTTTGAGCATCATGCTCGCCCTGTTCACTTAATGGGCGAGAGGAGGTGAGAAAGTGTTTTTAGGAGCGGTTTTCGGCGTTTTCATCAGCGTTCTATGGGCTGGCTTCGCCTACGCCATCGCGAGAGCGAAGTCCGGCGAGGAGTTTACGCCTCGGAAGTTTGCTAAGACGGTGATAGTGGGAGCCGCCATAGGCGTTCTAGCGCAGGTTCTGGGGCTTCCGCCTATCGAGGTCGAAACGTTGACTGTGGAGGCGCTGCTGACGATTGTGGTTGATAAGCTGGCGGGTCTAATCGTGAAGAGCTAGCTTCGAAGCCAGCCCGTGTGAGCGCATGATGCGCGATGATACCCTCCCCCTGTTTTTCGCTTTTTTTGAATCCGCCCTGTTTATGCGTTTTTTCCGAAAATGACGTACTCAAAACGGTTTCGGCTTTTCGGTTTTCGACGGTTTCATTCTAGCTTGAAGGAGATGGGAGCCGCCTGCGCGTTTCTAGCTTGAATCAGATTTAGTTATACCTCCCGTTCCACCCTTAATTCTACCTTACTTTTTAATTCTCATTTCAATTTTATGTGATAATCTCGGTTTAACCGTATACATAACCGTATACGTGCGCATATTTAGTATGCGTTGCTATGCTTTATAAACATAACGGTTTTTGGAGGCTTCAGTTTTTAGGTTTCAGAGTTATAAGGTTTCCGAGTTTAACAATCGAAAGGTTTATATGCCTAACCGTTATATTCTTACCTGACGCGCGCGCGGACGCGGATGAAGACGGATGTGCGCGTAAGCTTCCGCGCAGTGAAAGCAGCTTACGCGTGAAAAAGGCTGAAAAATGGAGGAAAAGGAAAATGCCAGAAGCCACCCTAATCAAAAAGGGTGGCGCCGCGCCTAAGAAGTACTACATCAAGCTTGAAAAAAGCATGGCTGACGCGCTGGAAGAATATTTCCGCTGCCATCCGCAGGAAGAACACGCGCGCAAAGTCTTCGATAATTACAACACGATTATCAAAACCGACCCGTTCTTAGCGCCTCTATTGCTGGATGCAGCCATCGTTTTCTTTTTTGCTGGCGTAAACTTTGCCATGCAACATCCGGATAAGGTTTCCTTTCGCGAGCCTTAGGCTGTTCTATGAAGCGTTGATTTATAAGCCTTATATCGGCTGAAGCTGTCTTATTTGGAGGCTGCTCTGATGCCACGCCCTGAGTTAGCTTTGCTTCCTAAGAAAAACTATGTTTTCGACGCGGAAATTTGCGTTTGGAGGCCTAAAAATGCCTGTTCAGTTGAAAACGCTAAAGATTAAAGTGACTTACAACGCGGAGCTTGACGCGTACAACGTGTTTATCCGTGACCAGCAACTTGACATCGACATCAATCTCTGGTGCAGGGAAAAACCGATAATTGAGGATTTAACGAGCAAACGCAACTCGGAGTAAACTTGGAAGTTGTACGGCGCG
>Ga0190363_1001095_pt1 | contig 16125 bp, 17 predicted proteins | sample 48721867_MG_FD_161272 | JGI IMG/M metagenome (GOLD analysis project Ga0190363, IMG submission 161272) | Hydrothermal vent microbial mat bacterial communities from Southern Trench, Guaymas Basin, Mexico - 4872-18-6-7_MG | ecosystem: Environmental > Aquatic > Marine > Hydrothermal vents >... | reverse complement strand
GGTTTCATCGGAAATAGACGTCCATCACCCTGTTTGGAAGCTAACTTAGCCAACCGTACCGCATGTTTTACCGCATCCGTGGCCTCCTCCGGTAATGTAAACGTGGCGAACCCAAACGCACCACGATGGAATGCCCTTACGCTGCCACCACGACGTACCTTCACACCTATTTCATCGAGCTCTTTACCCGTATAAACGATTTCGGTACGTGTTATCTCTTCAAACCTTATGTCCACATACTCCGTATCCGCTATTTCTAACGCACGTCGTAACAGTTCTATCATTTTGCCCCCTTACTGATAAAATCTAAATCTAACGTCTGCACAAGCAATTTAACGTTCAACTTCATTACTTAACCTATTTGGAGGATTGTCAATCATTTTCTCAACTTCAAGCTTTTCTACGTTTCAACCACTCCTCGACGAATTTACTGAATGAGCGGTCGTAAGTTCTTTCAGCTTCTGGTGTGAAGAAGCACGCAGGTAACTCCTTATGCTTCAGGTGACGTTTTATGCATTCACAGCATATACCCTTAACATCACATGGCTCCCATGTGCAGGGGCAGGTTTTCAAATTTTTCTCTCGGTTTACACATTCCATCACTCCTCCTTTTTTGCCTGTTCCACACGTAAAATAACGTTAAATGGTTGTTTTATGCCTCTACCAACCTCCAACGTTATACCGTTGAGGTTGACTTTCGAGCCCGCAGCTGGTGACGTACCCAGGTAATGCGATATTATACCATATAGAGTTTCGAACTCTGTCACTTCACGTGGAAACTTTATCCCAAGCTTATCTTCCACCTCTGTAAGCCTCATATCAGCCGGCAACCTATACGTACCTGGTTGTAACTCCTCTATTTCGGTCTCCCACGACCAGTAATCGAACTCATCCTGTATCTCACCAACCAGCTCTTCAACGATATCTTCCACGGTCACAATACCGGATACACCTCCGTATTCATCGATAAGTATGGCCAGATCTTCGCCTCTCTCTTCCATCTTGCTCCATAGTTCCCAAACCGTTATAATATCAGGTAGGAACAGCGGGGCGTCGAGCACCGATCTTATGGACTTATTCGAACCGAACAGCTTACGTATCCTCAATACTCCCACAATATTATCGAGCTGTTCGTCATATACTGGGTAACGGTAATGCCCAGTCTCTCGTACCTTTTGGATGACTTCATCAATAGTTGCTGTTACAGGTATAGCAACTATCCTATGGCGTGGTATCATGATATCTTTCGCACATTTCTCACGTAGTTTGACAATCTTTTCGAGGAACCTTGCTTCCGGTTTTGTAAGCAATCTCTGTATCACCAGAAATAGATCTTCACGTGTCTCATACCCAGGACGTTTAGCGTATAATCCCAACTTTTGTGCTAACCAATACTCGAATTGTATAAGTGGGTAGAATACAAAATATAGCAACCTATGGATTACTGCAAAATAAGGTGCTAACCGTGTAGCGAATGGATGTGCAATTATCTTAGGTAGCAGATCGCCAAACACCAGCAACGTAAGTGTAGCCACAATCGTGGCAATAATACCGCTGAGTGTGTAATTTTCGAACACCTTACCCCAGAGTATAGCGACCGCTATGTGGGTTGCATCCGTACCTATGAGTACAGTACCAAGAAACCTATATGGTTCACTTATGAATTGCCATGCGGAGGTTAGCCACTTATTTTCACTTTTACTTTTTGCATAAAGCCGTATACGGTCGGCAGACGTAAATATTATCTCACTTGCGGTAAAGAATGCACATATAGCAAAAAGTATGATTAACCAGGTTGCCATGTGAACAACGTACGTAAAATGTCGTCTAATGTTACCAGACCCACCACCTTCTTATCATCACGCACTATAGCCATATGTATGTGTTTGAGTTTGAACAGGTTCCATACCTGGCTGATTTGTGAGTTACTTGATACAAAGAGTGCATCACGTACGAGCACCCGCACAGGTGCATGGGGGTCACCCTCATACGTGAATAAATCCTTCAGATAAAGTATTCCCACAATATCATCGATATTCTTGTCGTACACAGGGATACGAGAATACTTAAGCTCGTTGTTACGTATAGATTCTATCTTGGTATCACCAGGGAGCGCAAATATCCTCTCACGTGGTGTCATTATCGTGTCAACAGTACTGTTGTGGAAATCTATCAACCCGCGTGTGAAATGTGCCTCAAACGATGTTAGGTATCCCTGTTTGAGGCTATTCTCTATCACCCACAGTAACTCATGGTAGCTTGGCACCCTGTAGGGCCTTTGTAATACTCGAAACAATGGTAAAAGCAGCACCGTAAATGGTAGGAAGACAAAGTATAATATATTCAGTGGTAACGCAGTATGTGTAACTATTGAGTATGCTTTTACGGTGGCAAAAAGTTTGGGCAAAAACTCGCCAAACGTCAATATTATAAACGTCAATATCACAGTAGATACGAACACCTCCTCTGATAGCGGTGTACGCAGGAAGTCCTCCAGTATCGATACAAACAGTAGGGATGCACCCGCATTTACGAGCGTGTTACCAAATAGTATCGTAGGTAGGAAATGTTCACGTTTGGTGAGCTTGCTGAACCACCTACCTTTCTGTGCAAGTGACTCGAGTTTCACGGGTGACAAGTAGAAAAGTGCAGTCTCCGAAGCTGAAAAGGTTGCCGATAATGCTATCAATATAATGAACCCCAGTATTTTTAGGATAACCAACCCTATGTACATGCCCTCCACATACGAAGGTAGTGTTCACCCTTGTCCAACATGTGAGCACGGTTTGCGGGTGTAGTATCGTCATAACCGAGCACATGTAGGAACCCATGTATTATTAATCGCATTATCTCTTCTTTTACAGCTGTTTTATGGTCTGCCGCATAGGTGGCAGCTTCCTCCCACGAAACATAGATATCAGCGAGATGTGGTTCATCACCCACAGGCGGTAGATGGAACGCTATGACGTCTGTGGGGTGGTCACGTCCCAGATAGGATAGGTTGAGCTCTCTGATCCTCTTATTGTCGACCAACACTATGCTGACTATGAGTGGTGCTGACCAGCCTTCACACTTGGCTATCTCCTGTAGTAAGCGTTCCACCTCTGTATTATCTAAATGGTATTGTGTGGGATTATGTAGCTCAACCTTAACCATTAAGGTGGGTTCAAATCTATTTGCCTGTCTTGCGTGTCCTTTCGTAATTCTCGTAAGCAACGATAATTTGCTTGACGAGCGGATGACGTACGCAATCATCTTCGGTCAGATATACAAACTTTATACCTGATACTCCTTTTAGCACCTTCTCTATCTCCAATAAGCCTGAATCTTTTTTGTTGGCCAAATCTATCTGTGTAATATCGCCAGTTATCGCAATACGGGAGTTGGGTCCCATCCTTGTGAGTACCATCTTCATTTGCATTCTTGTGGTATTCTGTGCCTCATCCACAAGTATATATGCGTTGTTTAGATTTCTACCCCTCATATATGCGAGCGGTAGTATTTCAATCTTACGTTCATCCATAAGTGCACGCACCCTATGTGTGGGAAATATCTCATATAAAGCATCATAAAGTGGCCCCAGGTAGGGATCTATCTTCTCACGGAAGTCGCCCGGCAGGTAACCCAGACTTTCGCCTGCCTCAACTGCCGGCCGTGTCAGTATAATGCGTTTCACATTGTCACGCATAAGTTCACACACAGCTTTACAGACAGCGAGAAAGGTCTTACCAGTACCTGCAGGCCCTATGGCTACCACCACATCGTATGTGTTAAGCGCCTCTATGTATTTCTCCTGGCCCGGACTCTGTGGCCGTACTATACCTCTTGGGGTGGGGATCACCTTCTTCTCGTCAGCAGCTGGTACTAACACATCCTCCTCACGTATGGTTTTACCCTTACGTATTTGATGTATGAGAAACTCCAGATAGCTACGTACCTCGTTGAGTTTACTCTCATCACTACCTATGAGTGTGAGCTCATCCCCTCTTATGATGATCTTTACACCATAGCGATCACGCAATAACTTCAGTATGGTATCGGTTTCACCGGTTAACTTCAACAGGTCAGCACCTTTCAACGGTATCTTTGTACGTAGTTCCATAGTTTATTAGGGGAGAGGTATTTTCAACTCCCATCCTGGCAAAATATGGTGTGGATCCTTTATCAACCCTTTATTTGCCTCGTATATGTCACGCCATCGTACACCTGCACCATAAAAGCGTCTTGCTATCCCCCACAGGGTGTCACCCTTTTTGACCTTGTAAATTTTGAATTCAGGTACTTTCTTGGCTTGTAACTCCTTGAGCTTGGCCTCTAACTTCAATATCTCCGCATCGAGTGCCGCTATCTCCTTACGAAGTTGTTCAATCTTTGCCATCTCAATCGCTATTTTCTCTTTTGCTGCACGTTCACGTGCTTTGTAGTCCTCAATTAACGTACGTGCCTCTTCCTCAGTAAGCCGCCCTTCCGAATAAAGTACGCTACAGGCCAGCAACAAACCCAATATGATCGACCCCACCCTCATCATGGTTTGCCTCCTAATTTCTCTATCTGCTTTCGAAGTGCCTCCACACGTGCACGTTTAGTGTCACGCTCCTGTTCAAGATATTTACGTGTCTCTTCGAGTTCAGCTGCCTTAGCTTCAGCTGCCTCTGCAGCTTGTTTAACCTGCTCCAGCTCCTTAAGTGTTGTGGGTGATGCCCACTTTTGGGTACACCCCGTGAGTATCCAGCTCCCTAATATTACACTACTCACATAAAAAAACAACCAACGTACCATTTTCACCTCTTTATAAAATAGTGAACTTTGCATAAAGTCAACTACCTTCGTTTGCGTCTCTTTTTCTTCTTTTTGACCACTGGTCGTAGTGGTTGCTGTGTGGATGGCTGTTCTGCTTCAGCTGTTGCAAATTCCTTTTGAGCTTTCACAGTGGTGGGTTCCTTCTTCTGTGGTCTCTCGGTAGGTGCGCGTTCTCTCGTCTGACGCAATACCTGAGGTGCAATCCTTAACCCAAACAGATTACGTGTAATAGTGCGGTCGATGTTCGATAGCAATTCCTGGAACATCTGGAACGCCTCACGTTTGTACTCGACCAGTGGATCGCGTTCACCGTAACTACGTAACCCTATACCTTCACGTAATGCATCAAGCTCATATAGGTGCTCACGCCAGAGACGATCGATAGTCCATAACATGATTTGACGTTCGAGCTGTCGCATGGTGTCTGGCCCTATGATCTGCTCACGTTTACGATATTCTGACATCACAGCGTCGAAGACGATCTCTTCGATCTCTTCGGGCCTTTTCGATTTAAGTGAATCCCAATCCACAGGTAAGTCAGTCAACACAATGGTTTGTAACTCCATACGCAGATCCTGTGGTGAGAATGCCTCACCAAGTGCCACATGTTTGTCAACTATTTCGGCAATCGTATTCCTTATGCTCTCTTTCACCATATCCGTGACATCTTCCCTATCGAGTATTTCGTTACGTTTACCGTAGATGACTTCACGCTGTTTGTTCATCACATTATCGTATTCGAGTAACCTTTTACGCATCTCAAAATGCATACGTTCGACTCTCTTCTGAGCCGATTCTATGGCTTTGGTTACGAGTTTACTTTCGATAGGCTTACCATCTGGTGGCCCGAACCTATCTATGAGCCCCGCTATGCGGTCGGCACCAAACAATCGCATCAGGTCATCTTCCAACGATAGATAGAACCGCACAGACCCGGGGTCTCCCTGACGTGCACACCTACCGGCGAGCTGTCGATCGATACGACGTGCCTCGTGTCGCTCTGTCCCTATGATATGTAAACCGCAAGGTGGGTCACGATAACACTGGTTAATATCGACGTTACAGTTGTTATTATCTGAGAATAGGCAACATTCCTTACATTTGACCACACCGGGGCCCAACTTTATGTCAGTACCACGACCGGCCATGTTGGTGGCGATCGTCACCTTCCCGCGTTGCCCAGCTTGTGCAATGATGTTAGCTTCACGTTCGTGATGCTTAGCATTCAACACCTGGTGTGGTATACCCTTGCGTTTGAGCATACGTGAGAGTATCTCTGAAGCTTCCACGGATGTGGTACCTACGAGTACGGGTCTACCTCGACGATGCATCTCTTCAATCTCGCGGATCACAGCTTCATACTTCTCGCGACGTGTTTTGTAAACGACGTCAGGAAATACTACCCTACGTACGGGTTTATGGGTGGGTATGACTACAACCTCCAGCTTGTAGAGTTCCCAGAATTCAGCTGCTTCATCAACAGCAGTACCTGTCATACCGGCAAGCTTTTCGTACATCCTGAAGTAGTTCTGTAACGTAATTGTAGCCAGTGTTTGTGTCTCCTCCTGAATGCGTACCCCTTCTTTGGCTTCGATCGCCTGATGTAGGCCATCCGAATATCTACGGCCTGGCATCAACCTACCTGTAAATTCATCCACGATTATGACTTTACCATCCTGTACAACATACTCGACGTCACGCTCAAACAATGCATACGCACGTAATAATTGTGTAAGTGCATGTACACGTGCACTCTTTTCGGCGAATTCACGTTCAGCTGCCTCTTTCTTAACCAGACGTTCGCGTGGCGATAGACTTTGATCTTTCTGTATCGCATATAGCATTTCACTCAGATCCGGTACTGTAAAGTAGTCCGGATCCTGTGGCATAAGTTCGTATCTACCTTTATCTGTGAGCGATACCACGTTGGCACGTTCGTCGATATAATAATATAGGTTAGCATCGAGTTCGTGCATCTTCTTCTCACGCAAGAAGATGGCCTCTGTTTCGTCGATCAACCGCTGTATACCAGGTTCCTGCTTTAGTTTCATCAACCGCTTGTTTTTGGGTGCACCACGCTGTGCCTGCAGTAGTTTGATACCTGCTTCACGGTACTTACCTTCTTTGAGTAGCTGCTCAGCTTCCGCAATTATTGAGTTAACCAATATCGTTTGCTTGCGGAATAGACGTTCGACTAATGGCTTAAGTCGTGCATATTCGCGGTTGAGGCTACGTTCGACAGGCCCCGAAATTATAAGCGGAGTACGTGCCTCATCTATAAGTATGCTATCGATCTCATCTATTATTGCATAGTAATGGCCACGTTGCACACGATCCTCTGCACGTAAAACCATATTATCACGTAGATAATCGAACCCAAACTCGTTGTTCGTACCATATGTGATATCACATTCGTACTGCTTTTTGCGTTCATCGTGAGGCATACCACTCTGTATGCAGCCCACGGTTACACCAAGAAATTCGTATAGTCCACCCATCCACTGGGCGTCACGACGTGCAAGATAGTCGTTGACTGTGACCAGATGTACATTGCGTCCAGTAAGTGCATTCAAATATAACGGCATAGTAGCGACAAGCGTCTTACCCTCACCGGTGGCCATCTCCGCTATCTTACCCTGGTGTAGCACGATAGCACCCAATATCTGTACATCATAGTGCACCATGTTCCATTCCCACATCTGACCTGTTACCTGCCACTTCTTGCCCACCAGCCGACGTGCGGCCTCCTTTACCACCGCATACGCTTCGACCATAAGGTCGTCGAGTGATTCACCTTCTTTGTAGCGGGTACGGAACTCCTCAGTCTTCTTGCGTAGTTGATCGTCGGTTAGGGACTTCAGTTTCTCAAATTCTTTGTTAACCTTTTCAACGATAGGCCATAACCTACGTAGCGTACGTTCGTTGGCTGTAGGTAGTATTTTACGCAATATATTTGCCATCTAAATAAATATACCAAAGTAACACAATTGTCAATAAATATTTTAAAAATTTGTGGTTATCGTTACGTTGGTGCTTGTTTAATGGTTAGGTAAACTATTTTCAAATATAAAGGAGGTATAATGAACCCACGTAGTGTGATAGGCGTGGTTGTTGGAGTATTGCTTATAGTACTTGGTGTGATAACCATCGTAAAAGGTAACAGCGTAGGGGGTGTAGTACCATTGGTTATTGGATTGGCACTCTGTTACGTGGGCTGGTCTGGTAACCGAGTTGCATTAATCGTATTTGGGCACACCTGTATCGTAGTAGGGTGCTTTCTTATCACATGGGGGATATATTTGCTCCCTTATTGTAAGCCTATACTGTTACATGTTTTAACACGGCCACTGTTTTGGGGAATGTTCTCGATAATGGGTGGCATATGTGCCAACTACCACGGTTTCTGCCAGTGTATGCGTAGGTCGTAAGCTATTCATGAAGTCACCGAAGACGAAAGATAGCCTGAATGCAATTGCAAAATGAAGATTGCAAAGTGCGAATTGCAAAGTCATCTTGCGAACTCTAATAACCGTTCCGATAAATCGCTTCTATTTTGCATTTTTCAATTTACATTCTGCACTCTGCATTGAGCCATTACGCTTAACATAGGGTATCCACATTATTGCTTACCTAATGGGTTGACTTCACTGGATTCAGGCTATATTTAATTTAATAATCCCCGGTAGCTCAATCGGTAGAGCGGCGGGCTGTTAACCCGACGGTTGGGAGTTCGAGTCTCCCCCGGGGAGCATTTCCATGGTTGTTCAAAACGATAAGTTCTGGGGATTTGAAGAGATTGACCTATGATGAAGGGTTTAAGAGAGACGACGATGTCCAAAGAGAGCGTAGGGTGTAACTATGTTTAGAAAAAGTTGCATTCTGGTCATCTCTTTTCTTACGATTTTACTTGTAGGTTGTGGAAGAAAAGAGCGTGTTGTCACATTTGCGGTGGGTGGTGCCCCTAATGAGATAGAATTCTGGGAGACACTAGTAAAGGAATTCACCAGGCAGACAGGGATAAAGGTAAATATTCTGCGTCAACCTACTGATACAGACCAGCGGCGTCAAGGACTTGTAATTTCACTAAAAGCTAAGAAGGCCGATCCGGATGTTTTTCTTATGGATGTAGCTTGGGTTGCACAATTTGGTGCCTCTGAATGGTTAGAGCCACTCGATGATTACATCAAAAAGGAAAAGATAAATCTTGATGCATTCTTTAACAAGGTAGTGAACTTAGTAGACAGATATAAAGGTAAGTTAATTGCCCTCCCTGTATATATAGATGCTGGAGTTTTGTATTACAGGAAGGATTTACTCAGAAAATATGGGTACTCAAAGCCACCCAACACATGGGATGAACTCGTAAATTGTGCACTTAAAATTCAAAAAAGCATGAGGAAAACCAACCCAAATTTCTATGGATTTTTATGGCAGGGTGCTCAATATGAAGGGCTTGTATGTAATTGGCTTGAATTTGCTGCCTCCAATGGAGGTGGAATTATATTCAAAGATGGTAAAATTAGGTTAAATCTCCACAGAGAATCACATTCTTGTGAACAGCCTTCAGCGAAGCTCAGCTGTGATAATTCAAAAATCTCTAAGGGAAGGGTTCGGACTCAGTGTAACGGAGGCGTTGTGGAAAGGGAAACCAGTTGTAGCCTCAAATGTTGGTGGCATTCCCATTCAAATAAAAGATGGTAGAAATGGATTTTTGGTGGAACCTCATGACACAGAAAGATTCGCAGAAAAGATTATAGAAATTTTGCAAGAACCTGAACTGGCAAAGGAGATGGGTGAAAACGGCAAGGAGATGGTGAAAGAGAAGTTCCTTATAACAAGACTTATCTCGGATCATCTTGATATCTTAAATGATGTTTGTAATGCTTAGTTGAAGATTTATTTAGATGAGGTGTCAACTGCTAAATACGGTGTTAGGGGGTACTGACCATCCGCAAAAAGTGATAGAAATTGTGAACCAAAAAGGAGAAGAAAAAACCCAATGCGAGGTGACGTAATGAAAATTCTGGTAACGTTTTACTCGAGGGATGGCCATACAAAGAGGGCTGCAGAAATGATTGCGGGAAGTTTGAATACCGATATTGACGAAATAGAAGACAAAAAACCAAGAAGGGGGGTCATAGGATTCCTCAGAGCAGGGTATGATGCAACCCGTGGTAAGACAACTGATATAAATTTTTCAAAAAATCCTGCAGATTACGATGTTGTTATTTTGGGTGGCCCAGTCTGGAATGGCAGAGTATCCCCAGCAGTGAGGACCTATCTTTTAAAAAACAGAGGTAATATAAAGAAAGCTGTTTTCTTTGTCACATGTGCCGGCAGGGAGGGAAAATGTCTGTCCCAAATGCGTGAAATCTATGATGGGGAGATTCTGGCTGAAAAGGTGATATTGAGAAGCAAAATTGAGGAAGAAGTTAAGCAATTTATAGAAAAACTGAAATCGATAATTTAAAACGAATTAGGTGCAATTGGTTGCCTTAAAATACGGCAGAGTTTGAAGAAATAACGGAGTAGAATAATGTTAAAAGCTGTAAGAAAGATAGAAAAACACATTGCGGCATTCCTTATAGCTTCGGTATCCACTTTACTGGTTTGTAATTGAGGTCCATTAGAGAATGTAACCAAAAATGTAATTAGAGGTGTTTACTCAAAATTTAAAGGTAGAACACAAACTATATTGGATGATGCAGGTATTCCCATCGTAGACTATGGATATATTGATGGTATCTATATCGGGAAGCAAAGAAATCCCGTAACAGTATGCCAGAAAGCACTTGAGTACTATGAGAACTATGAGAAAGGTGATAAAATTCAGCGACAATTGTTTTTGAACTGCGCAAATTGGTTAGTCGACAACTCCACACCGTATGGTAATTATTCAATTTTAGAATACAAATTTGTGTGGCCAATCTATGATATGACTCCCCCATGGAGATCAGGGATGGCCCAGGCTCAAGCATTACAGGTGTTAATTAAAGCACATAATCTAACGAAAGATGAAAAATATTTGAATACTGCCAAAAAGCTACTAAACTCATTTTTTCATGAAGTGATAGAAGGTGGTGTTACTTATAAAACATCGACCGATGGTTGGTGGTACGAGGAGTACGCAGATGATAATGGTAAAGTTTCAATGGTTCTAAACGGTATGATGTCCACCTTATTGGGTATTTATGATTATTACGAATACACTAAAGACACAGCCGCAAAATACCTTTTTGATCAGGGAGTCCTCGGCTTAAAGAAGAATCTTCCCAGGTATGACAAGAACGGATATTCATACTACGATATTCTTGGACATCTTGCAGGAGAAAAATACCATGATATCCATATTTGGCAATTGCAGCGTCTGTATGAGATCACGCATGAGGAAATCTTTAAAAAATATCACGATAGATGGGCCTCCTATCGAGAGCTTCCTTTTGTTATACGATTATTCAAAAGCCCATTAACAAAAATGGAAGCAGCAATTTTTGTAAGTAATTTTATTGTCTTGTTTGTGTCAATAGAAATAGTAATATTTATATCTGAAAAGGGAAAAAGGTTCATGCTGAAAAGACGCCAGCAGTATAACACGGTGTAAAAGATCGCGTTCATCCAAACCTGCAAACCGGGCCTCTTTTACACTAGGAAGCGCAATATAAGAAAAGGCTTGCATGGGGAGGGAGCTCAAATGATTTTTGAAATTGTTGACACATAGAAATCTGAGCATAATAAGTGTAATACCTCAATGCAAAAATCAGAATGCAAATTGAAAAATGCAAAATCGCCTTTGTGAAATTTGGCTTTTGCACTTTGCAATCTTCATCTTGCAATTCCACTATCCTAACATAAAGGAGCAAAGATTTGACACTTCCCAATCCCATGTATACCTTATATTAAGTGAAGATGATACCCTTTATCAACAAATTCCTTAACTACATGCAAAACAGGAACATGTCACCACATACCATACGTAGCTATAAAGTGGATCTGTTGGAATTTAGTGAATTCCTCAAGACGAACTATGGGGTTGAACATCCATCCCAGGTCAACGTGGATCATATACGTAACTTTGTAGCTTCACTCGCACGCCATGGTTACGAGAAGCGATCCATCAACCGCAAGCTATCCGCCATACGTAGCTTCTACAGGTATTTGAACCGCCACGGTATTGTCAACATACACCCCGCAACCGCAGTACGATCGTTTAAGCTACCACGTAAATTACCAACATTCCTGACAGAAGCTGAAATGGAAAGGCTGTTCGAGTTGACAGATCTATCGCTGAGGGATCGTACAATCCTGGAGCTCCTCTACGGTACGGGTATGCGAGCAAGTGAACTCTGTAACTTAAAGCTGCACGATATCGATTGGGAGCGCGAAATCATCCGCGTACATGGCAAGGGTGGTAAGCAACGTGAAATACCGTTAACTCGTACTGCACTCAGATGGTTACGTGAATACGTACAAACAGGTGACAAGGTCAAGATGGACGAACTTGGCCTGTTCCTCTCACGTAAGGGTACACCTATCACCACACGTACATTGCAACGTATAGTCAAAAAGCACCTGATGAAGGTATCACACAAAACAGGTATAAGTCCACATACATTACGTCATACGTATGCAACCCATCTACTGAACCGCGGCTGTGACTTACGTACGGTACAGCTGCTGTTGGGACACCGTTCCATAGCAAGTACACAGATATATACGCATTTGACGTTGAATGAGTTGAAGAAGATACATGAGATAACACATCCGCGGGGTTAACCCAACGATGAGTTGACGGAAATCATCAATTGATGTATAATTATTATGGCTATGTGGCTGTCTATTGTTCTTATAAACAGTATCTTGGTTAATAATTTAGTTAATGATTGGATAAAACTTACAGGGGTTGAATTCTCCATAGGTGAACCTCCTTTTGGTTTCAAGATACTGTCGATGATGGTGGGAAACACACGACCAGTTTGTATAGGGATGGGCACGTGCATACTTGAAGAAGCATTCCTTTATCGTAAAGGATACTTTAAGGAAATTCATCCTAATGAGGATTGGGTATCTGTCACTACATTTTATCCATTGTGTTTTTACTGTATGTGGGGAACAAACTGGAACGAATATGGTGCGTTGGTTTCAACTTCATACATAGCGATAAATTATAGTAAATGGGCATCTTCACGTGGTTACATTGGAGCTGATCGCTATTTAAAGGTAGGTATCGGTCGCATATTTAATAACCAGTTTAGTGCAGAGTTTGGCTTCATGCACTATAAATCGTGTCACCTTGATGGTGCGTATTCAGGAGTTTATTTAAACTTAATGGCAAGCTTCTCTTCCAAGATAACACGTGGTATGTTATATCCACCTAAGATTACAGTATTTCCAATGTTTTACGACAAAAATGCAGATGGTGTACTACATCCCGGTGAAGAAGGCAAAATAAGCGTATACGTGAGAAACGAAGGTGCAGGTGATGCAATCGACATGCAGTTGAAGTTAACACTACTGAATGATAACCTCAAAGGTATCTTAGAATTTGAACCCTTACACTACATAGGTATAGTGCACAAGCAGGAGTGCACAAAAATAGAAATACCGATATATTTGACCAAACAAGTATTTATAGATAGTACAGAATTTGACATCATCGTAAAGTACAAAACTGTATGGTACGAATCAAGCTATCAATCTATCGGTCTTATAATACGTTTAGGACGGTGATCGAGCACTCTACCTTTTCCATCATCCAATGTATATTTAAACATGCGATTCGGTATCACTACGTTTGGGTGTCGACTCAATAAGTACGATAGCCAACGTATTGCGGAGGAGTTCGTACGTACAGGTTATGAGCTGGTAGATAATCCAGTAATTGCTGACATATGGGTTATAAACAGCTGTGCAGTCACTGCAGCCACTGAACGCCAGGTACGTAACTGGGTGAGAAGGTTGAAACGTCTCAACCCTCATATCAAATTGATACTTACCGGCTGTGCAGCACGATATGAATCTTCGGTGGTAAAAACTGATGGCATCGATTACATCTTACCATACATCACGGATATCGAACGTGAATTGAATCTTTCACATGTACCGTATATCTCGCATTTCTATGGTTATACACGTGCATTTGTGAAGATACAAGAGGGTTGCGATCAATTCTGTAGCTACTGTATTGTACCATACTTACGCGGGGCACCAAAGTCACGACCTATCGATGAAATCCTGAAAGAGATACAGCAGCTCATACAAACCGGTTACCGTGAGATTATTCTCACTGGTACAAACATAGCGAAGTACAAATATGACGGATTTACGTTGGTGGATCTACTGAACAAAATCATACAGCTACCAGAACTCGTACGTGTGGGGTTGGGTTCCATCGAGCTTTGTGGTATAACGGATGAGTTCATCGATTTACTGAAGGTATCGTCTAAACTCAACCATCACCTACATATACCGCTACAGAGTGGTGACAATCGTATCCTGCAGCTGATGAACCGCCCTTATACGATCGAGGAATACGAAGCTGTTCTACAAGTTCTACGTAAAAACATACCCGATATATGTTTAGGTGCCGATGTAATAGTGGGGTTTCCAGGTGAAGACCGTACGTCGTTTATCACCACTTATAGGTTTATCGAACGTAGCCCCCTCAACTATCTACATGTGTTCAGGTTCTCACCACGTCCGTTTATCAAAGCCAATAAGCTGCCGGGCAATGTCCCACCATATGAGGTTAAACGTCGTTCCGATGTACTTCATATGTTGAGCGCACGCAAGTTCTATACGTTTCGTAAGCAGTTCGAAGGGAAAGTCCTCCCCGTACATATAGAACGGTCACGAGATGGCTATCTAACAGCTACTTCGTATAACTACATTAAGATGTTGCTCTGCAGCACATCTGTGGTTGCTGGTGACCATCGCAATGTACGTGTATGTTATGTACATCCCAACTATACCATTGGTGAGGTGATTAATGAAACTTACCGAAGTCGTTAAATTATGGCAGGCGTTACGCCAGACTTCTGCGAGAGGTGCCAAGCTCAACCTATTAGCGGATTTTATACGCAATACAACGGAGGATGAGCTACCAGCATTGATCTCACTGCTGACGGGGTTGCCCGATCTTAAGCTCAATCTGCGGTTTTCCGTATATAAGTTAGCTATGGCGGTACCGACACTGCCGTTGTTTGAGCCATCACTCGAAATAGTGGAAGTGTATCGATTATTAAAGAAGGTAGCCAATACATCTGGAAGGAAAGCTAAGGAGCTACTCCTACAACAGCTATTCGCGCATCTCACTGAGGAGGAGCTCCACTTTCTTCTGGCTACGATAAGTGGTGAACTACGTTGTGGTGTAAGTGAAGGTATGTTAGTCGATGCATTGGCGATAGCACTTAACCTGCCAAAGGATACGATAAAGAGACAGCTGGCGATACAACCTAACTTACCTACGCTTGTGACTAACCTCATACAGGGTAAGAAGACAGTGGTGACACCCCTACAACCTGTGCGGTTGGCGTTGGCTGAGATGCTTCCATCGATTGATGAAGTCTACAAGGTATACAATACACGGTTGGCACTCGAATGTAAATTGGATGGCGTGAGAATACAAGCACATAAGAAGGGTAACACCATACGTATATACAGCCGTAGATTGAAGGATATAACCGATAAGTTTGCGGATATAACGATGCTGTTACAGGGGTTGCCACACGACCTTATACTGGATGGTGAAGTTATAGGGATAGATAAATCTGGCAAACCTATAATGTTTCAACAACTTATGCGTAGGTTTGGTGCACACACCTATGTAAATGTACAGGCTTATTTCTTTGATATACTCTATTGTGATAGACCGGTTATCGATATCCCATATGAGGAGAGGTATGCAATACTGGAAGGGTTACCTTTAACACGACCGCCCCGCATAGTGACTGCATCTATTGAAGAGGCACGTAAATTCTTTCACAAAGCGATAGCCGACGGTTACGAAGGGATCATGGTGAAACAGCTCGATGCACCGTATCACTTGGGTGAACGTCGCGACTATTGGATCAAAGTCAAACGCCACTATACGATCGATGCAGTCATTGTAGCCGCAGAATGGGGGCACGGTCGGCGTAGCAATTGGCTGTCCAACTATCATCTTGCAGTATGGGATGAAAGTTATAAGAGTTTATTACATGTGGGTAAAACATTTAAAGGACCTACTGACGAGGAGTTCACGTATTTAACAAAGAAGCTGCTATCTCTTAAACAAGGTGAATCCCCCGGTATTGTCTATGTGCGACCCGAACTTGTTGTTGAGGTAGA
>Ga0190363_1001094_pt1 | contig 16130 bp, 15 predicted proteins | sample 48721867_MG_FD_161272 | JGI IMG/M metagenome (GOLD analysis project Ga0190363, IMG submission 161272) | Hydrothermal vent microbial mat bacterial communities from Southern Trench, Guaymas Basin, Mexico - 4872-18-6-7_MG | ecosystem: Environmental > Aquatic > Marine > Hydrothermal vents >... | reverse complement strand
TTCAATTAATCTTTTCTGTCCTGCCCCCGTTAATCTCCATTTGTATGGTTTTTCGTTGCTTCTAGCAACTATATGCTCCTCTTCCATAAGATGGAGATGATGTAAGACTGAGGAGTAGCTGAGCCCAGATTTTTTACTTATTAAAGCTGCGTCTAATGAATCCTTCTCAAGAAGAGCGGCTATTTTAGTCCTAGCTGCTAGTCCAGGCTTTACATTTTTAGTGCGCAGTAAAAACGCTTTCGGATGATAATTAACCCTAGGCATTTCCCCACATAGATTTATACGCTGCAGCAAAAATCATTTTCGTTGAGGCTAAGCTTCTACAAATTTAGATAAACTCGTTTGTTTAGTCTCCTCTCCACTCTCGAATATCGATTTTATCTCCTCCTCGATTAGGAAGATCCGCTGAGCATAATATCTAGGCATATCATATTTCTTAATCAGATTCCGAGCTTCTTCCAGATACTTCTCTATACTACCACGATAGACCGTTAAGGTAAGTTCACCTCCACACTCGATGCATCTGCCTGATAGCGGAGCTCTCCTATACCTCTTGTTACATCTTTTGCATCTGAAGCTCTGAGACGTGTATGCCCGAAGATTTCCAGAGATGTCCCGTAGAAAATGTGTTGTGAGCACTATCTCTGCTACCCGCTTCGCGTCTACAGCTTCAATCTTCTCAGCGAGATGTAGCTGAGCATTCAGTTTATCTCTCATCTTCCGGAGCTTCTTGTATTGACTTTCCTTTGTCGCCTCATTAATGTTGGATGTTGGAGTTGTAAATCCGAATCCTTGAAGTTGCGTTTCTTTTCCAAACCTATGCTTGACTATATCAATCATCTTCATTAAGTCTCTAGCACTTGTGCCTTTCAATGTCTCTTCATAGAACTTCAGGGGATACTTGAATGCCACATCGATTTCATGAGCTTGCCTTTGAATTTCTTGGGGATTTATAGCTCGAATAATAAATAGAGGAGAATCCATTATTCCTCCTATTCGATTCGGCAGATACTCTCTTGAGAAGTTTAAGAAGGCATCTAATGCCATAATTATGCTGTCTTCATCTCCATCGCAATCTCTACGCTTGGCGGAATGCCAGAATGGGTGAGCGAAGCATACGTTTAGATCAGTGAAGCCTATTATTCTGCCTAGAACACCTGCACATGTATGGGGAGCTAATCCTATCACCAATTTTCCAACGAGGTCTTCGGGGCGGGATACATTATAGAATGGAGGTAGATCATATACTTTCTGTAGAAGCTCATCCACAAATCTCGTTATACGAATCAGATAATCTATGCTCTTTCTGGGAATCACAATATCCTGAACCTTGAGTTCGCATATCTGATCGGATCTGACTAGTGGATCTCCCATATAGTCATGGGTATAACCAAGCTTTCTGAGAGTCTTAATTGAGACGCCTATCTCATTCGGCTTGAAGTGTGTTAAGGGAGCATTTGTCATATCAAATCTTACAGTTCCATCCTTGTATACTGACAAGTTATATTTGGCTCTGAGGATTCCCTTCTCAAGAATCTCCGGCGTCTTCGTCTTGTTTGTTAAGCCCTTTACTCCTTTAATTTGTTTCGGCTTGTATCCAAGCTTTTTACATGCTTTATCAAGTAGGCTCTTTAGAGGTATCGATTGCTCCACATAGTTTCTGGTTTCAATCTTACAGACTGGACAGACCTCGCTCTTCAGGCTTTTTCCACATCTGGGACAGATGAATTCGAGAACTGTTGGAGATCGACAAGAGGGGCACAGCTGCATAAATGTTGTTATCTGACACTTTGGACATCTCCGCTTAACTATCTCGACACTTATGGCTCTATGCTCGCAGGCTTTTATGATATCTCTTTGTGCTCCACCGTTCAGACCGACTGGAAAAAGAATGTGAACCGGAGGAGCCATTTCTCTTTTACTTGCCTTTTCCGGACGCCCAACCCTCGCTCCGATAAATGTTGGAGCTTTATCTCGTATCTTTATCCCCGAGATTCTAGATAGATTTTCAAGAGTTGAAAGTTCATCGTCTATTTCTTCTTTCCCAGCTCCGTCAAGTCCAAGAGTGAAGGAGAACGAGTATGCATCTTCATTCTCTATAATTATCTTGTCTTCAACAACTCTGTGAGGAATGCATATCTGTTCAAGCTTCTCCTTTATCTTTCCAACAAGCTTTCCTTCTATTCGCTTTACTATCCCATTGATTTTCTCCACTTTTGCTTCTAGCAGCCAAGAACGAAGCTCCCTCACATCAGACGGGAGAATATTAGCCCAGAAATAAGTATACGCTGGATGAAGAGGAACCTTAAGGGTCAGACTTATCTTTGTAGCTTCTTCTACGCTTGGCACGTCATAGAATGGAGACTTAATGTATCTCATTAGAGATTCTGGCGGAATAGAAATCTTCTCCGAAGCTTCCTTCAAGTTCCCGCCGAACCTTTCAGCTATCGCCTCCTCAACTTCCTCCGCCCACCATTCTTCAGTATAGCTTGCCGGAAGGAGCTTCTTGTTATTGTATAGAAAATCACCGAAGCTCACTAGGAGATCGCCGAGAAAAAGTATCTTGTCAATTTTATCTTTGATGCGATCATAGTTCTCATAGGAGACCTTGACTACCGAGCCGTCTTTCAACTTTACGACGGGCGGTTCTATCGAGTCTACGGAGAGAACAACTCCTGACTTGCCGGGAGTCTCAATCTTGATCTGGGTGCCTCCTGCCAAAAAATTCTGAAGGATCCTCATTGTTAATGGATGGACGGCAACGGCTGCTAGCCCGGTATTTCTAGATCTTCCATAGCGAAGTCTAAATCCGCCCCTTCTTGAGGGGAAGCTCAGTATTGGGCGGCCGGCTGGAACATCCTCCATGAAACCTGATTTTTTCTTTCTTACAGCCTCCCGAATATCTTTCAGCCATTCCCATCCTTCGACTCCAAGACCCTCCACAACTGCAAGTACCTTTGCAGCTCGCCCAACTATGCCATCGTTTACTACGCGCAGGGCTCCCCCTCGCAGACAGTTTGTTTCAATACGAGGGAGATTGCGGAAAGATGAAACCTCAATATTGTTTGATGGAATTCCCGTGATTTCTACGGGGAGATTCTTTAAAGCTTTCCTTACTTCTTCATCTGAGACGCGATACTGGAAACGGCCAACCTCCCTTTCATAAAGCCTTAGTTCCTCTATAAAGCGGCTGATCTCTTCTTCAGTCGGCTTATAGCGATCTAAGCCTAGAAGGCGACGGACAAAATCCGCTACAACTGGCGTGAGGGCAGTCTCTGTCCCACCTGCTGATCGTATCGGACCTGCAAAGTATATGGCGAGATATCTGGAGCCATCCATGTTGGATTTGATGAGTACCTTGGATATACCTTCTGAGTATACGGCTGCGGTTACCCCTTCTGTGAGAATTGCAAGGGCGGTTCTAATAGCCAGCGCAGCTAACTTTTCATTATCATATCGACCAAACTTTCCCTTAACTATCTCCTCAGCAATCTTAAATGCCATCCTCTCTCTTGACATCTTTTTCGAGAGACTTCGTATTCTCTCAGCAAGTTTTGGTATACCTATGAAGCCCTCCACAAGCCCCGCGAGATCTTCAGCTATCTCAATTTCGGGGTAAGGTTTTGGATCAAGCCCCAACTTTCTGGCCGCTGCAGAAATCTCACGAATTCTGTTTAGAGCCTTATCTAAATCTGAGAAGTACTTCTGATACTCTTTTGTTAAGTTCTGAAGCAAATCTATCACTTGAGCTTTTATTTGCTTATTCAGTGTGAATTCTGCAGAGTATAATTGTGGACCACTTCTCTATTGGACGCCCAACGACTTGACGATAAGTATTCTTTGCAAGTTCTACTCTATGATTAACGCATGATCTACATCGTTCATGTCTCATGTCTGAAGGCCCATCACACTGACCACAGTTGAGAAGTAAAGTCTCTCCTAAACCTTTAAGATTTGTCCAAGCAAACTCTCGCTCATCATATTCAGGTTCAAAGTCAGGCCAAATATCATAGAGATCCTCTTGCCCTAAAACTTTCTTTAGGGATGCAAAATAATTCTCAAATGAGGTCACTGCCTTTTCACCTCAATCAGCTAGACTGGCTAGTATTTCTATGTATTACTCCCTCTTTTATGCCTTCTACTATCTCCTTGATCTTGATCCTAAGCGATTGCGGATCACTCTCCTCCAAAGCAGTACTGGCAACTACGATATCGGCTCCGGCATGAACGATCTCTTTCGCTTGAACCCCTGTTCTTACCCCGCCGCCAACAAGAAGAGGTAAATTAACAGTACTCTTCACCATCCTAATAATATTGGATGGAACAGGCTTGCTTACCCCAGATCCGCCTTCTAAATAAATGAACCGCATACCCAAGTATTGAGCTGCTAAAGCATGAGCAGCTGCTAAGCCAGACTTGTTATAGGGAATAGGACATGCCTTTCCGATTACCGCTGCTGCGCCTCCCTCACCTAAAATCATGTAGCCAAGAGGAATCGGCTCTATACGTAATTTTTTAATTAGAGGAGCGGCAAGTACTTGTGCTCCAATTATGAAGTAGGGATCAGCAGAGTTAAGAAGCGACATGAACCATATTGCATCTGCATATCTGCTGATACCCGTAATATTGTTTGGAAATAGAATTATAGGTATGTTGACGCTCTTCTTGATTGATTTAACAATCTCATCGAGATCCTCGGCGGAGACAAGTGTAGAGCCTCCCACCATAATTGCTGAAGCTCCTGCTTTCTCGCCTTCCTCCGCTATGAGAGAAGCAGACTCGCTAGTGACCTCTTCAGGATCAATTAAGGGTATGAATATGGAGCCTTTTTCTCGAATGCTTCTGAGAAGGTATCTTTCAATCTTACCTAACATGAACCTTTTCACCTTTTCAGAACTAACTATAATAGTTGTCGATGAACATGCAGTAGATGTCGACCGCCTCTAGATGCTCCTTTTTAGGAATCTCTGCAACCAGTCCGCAGCTTCCGCATTTTACAATAGCATTCTCAGAGTTCCTTTTAATTTCGATTTTAATCGCTTCCCTACCACATCTTGGACAGAGAAACACGCTGGGAAGCTTCTTTTTAGGCATCCGAATAACTTTTCGTCTTCTTCTACCCATCTCTCATCCAACAGAAAATGAATATGGAATATATCCTCTCTTAAAGGTTTGCTGTTTTTAATCTATATATTTTAGTGTGATGTAACATGTGATCTAAGAATGATGTGTTACATCACAGATCACATCAAGCGAATTTAGAGATCACACGTAACGTTGAAGGTTCAGGTTTCAGATAGCAGTCTTAAGAGATTTCTAAGAAACAAAAAGCTCCCTGAAAAACTCGTTTTTGATCAAGATAAAAATAGGCAATTTTAGTTTAAAATTGCTAATAATCTTTAAAAAATCAAATAAAAACTCGAGTGGAGCGTTTTTTGAGGGTCTCTGTATGATAGATTCTGCTTATTGCAAAGGCTTATAAGGTATGATGGGATTAGGGTGTATATAAAATTGTATCCAAATGAGGGGTGATTCTTCCTGAAAGATGAATCTTTAAAAAATAGTATTAGAAGGTGGCTTTTAGGAATTTTTCGAGACCCTATTGTCGAAATACTTCTAAAAAACAGTCATTTAACAAAAATACAACTAGAAACGCTTTTAATTGATTTTTTAGCAGAAAAAATGTCCGGAAAAAGAATAGTTTACGAAGACAAAGCTAAGATGAGACTTATAAAAACTGGTGTAAGCCGCGGCTCTTTCAACCGAACCTTAGCTCAAGCTAAATATAATACTATAAAATCCATCTACACACTTATTCTATTAGGTTATCTTGGGATCCTCGATACGCCACATCTTGACCCTTACATTGAAATTTCTAATAGAATAAGAGACTATATGGAAGCATACAGAACTTTTTGGCAGGAAGGAAAACAAACAAAAGAACATCTCAGAATAATGCAAATGCTACAGCGAGAACTAGAAGATGGTTTAATGAGGCTTTCTAAGCCAAAATCGATGAGCAATAAGTGATCTGTGACATCACATATCACACTAGACATTCTAAGTGTTTTCATAAAAGATGAAAAGAAATAGGCCTATTTTAAAGCTCTTTTTGTGAACAAAAATAATTTTTGGGAAAGTTTTTTATGATGCTAGTGATATCATATATGATCTGATTGTGATGTGTGACATCACAGGTTGGAGAGTGTGATCTTGGAAGATTTTACAATGCTGATGATTAATTTACTGCTGTTCTTCTCGATATCAACAATTCTAGTAATATATATTAAAAAAATTCGGAATGCCGACATAGAGTATACAAAGGCAAAAAGTATCCTAGAAGAAATAGTTCTGAGTTTTAGTAGGGAAATTCAGGATTTAGAACAGAAAATTGAAGATATCAATGTAAGATTAGAGAATATTCGGATGCTTGATAAGGATCAAATTAAGTCGGAACTTAACGCTCTTTCTTCTAAGATAGAAAACTTGATGAGCCTATATTCATCTTTAGAGAGAAAGATTGAGAATTTTAAGGCAGAGATTAATAGATTTTCAAGATCTATCAGTCAACAAACAGCAGATGTAAGGGAAGAATCAGAGCCGGACATAACACCTAAACCAGCTTTTCATCTAAGAAGAGAAAGAGCTCTAGCGCCTTTAACACCAACAGAGCTCAAAGTTTTGGAGATTTTATCTACTGAAGGAGATAAGACTGTACGTGAGATTAGGAGTAGGCTTGGATTAACGAGGGAACATACTGGACGTTTGATGAAGAGTCTATATGATAGAGGATATGTTGAAAGAAGAACAAATAGGATCCCTTATGTATATAGAATTAAGAGGGAGATGGAGAATCTTCTCAATAGAAATCAAAGTGATTTTTAATTCATCTGGTTATAAGAAGACGAAAACGAGTTTTGTTTGAAGATTTCTGTTTAATGAGTAAGCCTCGATTAGCCAAACGGGATAGATAAGTAGAAACGGTGCTTAAACCTATATGTTCACCTGTAACATTCTCGTATTCTATCTGTACATCTCTCGGAGAAAACCAAGAAGATGAAAAATTTTTCTCAATTATAGATTTAATTTTTTCAAATTTCGTTAGACTTTCCTCCGCCCTTTCTGAAAACTTATCTTCATGCATTCCTCCAAGAAGCTCGATCATATCTAAAATTTTGAGAACATTTCTTCTAGAGATCTTCCCCTCCAGCATAATGGTATATCGATTACCTGATTCATCGTAAACTTCAATACGCAGCTTCCTCGCAGGCAATACCCTCACCATAAGCTAAAGGATCATTTCATTTCTCTAGTTACACTTCACAAGTTATAAGATAATCGGTGATATGTGAAAATAAAAAAAGAAAAATTATGGATAAAATAAAGAAAGAGCCGAAAAATCCAAAAATTTCCAGAGAAACTTCACAGATTTTTTGCGATAACAAAAAAGGAAAAGGAAAAAGAAAAGGGATCAAATCTCCAGTGGAAACGAAGGGGTGGCCTTTCACAAAAAAGTGAAAATAAATCAGGATTATAAAAAGAAGAAAAACTCAAAAATAGACTTTTACCTAGTAATTTAAAACAGATTTTCAAAAACAATATATTTTATTCGTACTCAGTGATAAAACTTGTATTTACTGTTAACAACGGACGCACCCATATTTTTCCAGTGGAAATAAATTTTTTACTTTTCTTATTTCTAAAAAATGAAATAAATATAATCATATATTCACATTCCACGCCCAAAATAATGTTATTTCCAGTTGAAATAATGGGGTGTGGGGGTTCCTCAATGTGATTTGTTTTATTATCAATTTTTTTGTAGAGCAGATCTTATCTATGAAACCCGATGTGAGCTGATTGTCTTTAACAATTCACCGATATCAGAGGATCACAAATGAACAAACAAAGCGAAATATTGGAGGAGGTCTTCAACAACTTTTTAGGAGAATCCAGAATCTTTAAGAATAGAGAAGCTCTCAGACATGATTACATTCCTGATTATCTTCCCCATAGAGAAGAAGAGATTCGAATGCTCGGTCAAATATTAGGCCCCTCATTAAGAGGTACACTTTGCTCCAATATCCTTATTTATGGAAAAACTGGGACAGGAAAAACTGCGGTGACAAAATTTGTTCTTAAACGTTTAGCAGAAAAAGCTGATGAGATTAATTCTCCACTCAGAGTTTCATTTGTAAATTGTAGACTTGTTGGAACAGAGTACAGGGTGCTTTCAGCATTATGCTCCAGTATAGACGTCAGGGTTCCATTTACTGGACTTGCTTTAGGTGAAGTTTTTGATAGGTTTAAATCAGCTCTAGATTCTCAAAAAATCGTTCTAGTAGTAGCATTAGATGAAATAGATGCTCTAATAAAGGATAGAGGAGATATCCTCCTCTATGAACTTACAAGAATTAATGAAAATCTCAGTCAAAGCAAAGTTTCAATTCTAGGAATCTCTAATGATCTTCGATTCAAAGACATGCTTGATCCAAGAGTTCTTAGTACTTTAAGCGAAGAGGAAATAATATTCAAGCCATACAATGCTGAGGAGCTTCAAGATATTTTAGAGCAGCGCGCCAAGATCGCATTTAAAGAAGATGTCTCAGCTGATGTTGCCATAAAATTATGTTCAGCAATCGCAGCCGCTGAGCATGGAGATGCAAGAAGAGCCTTAGATCTTCTCAGAGTAGCTGCGGAGTTGGCTGAAAGGGAAGGTGAAAGAACAATCACGGAGGATCATGTATATCGAGCGCAGAAAAGGATCGAACATGATCGTGTTGTTGAAACTCTAAAGAGTCTTCCAATGCATTCTAAAATTGTTCTTTTAAGCATCTTTCTACTTTCAAAATCAAAAGCAAAGGGATTCATGACGGGTGACATCTATAATGTTTACTGTGAGTTATGCAAGGAGATGGGTGTAAACCCGCTCACACAAAGAAGGGTCAGTGGATTAATAAATGAACTTGATGTAATTGGACTTGTCAATTCAAGAGTTGTGAGTTTAGGCAGATATGGCAGATCAAAAAAGACTACTCTCGGAGTACCCTATAGTGTGATAAAAGAGGCTCTTTTCGAGGATGAAAGAATGCGAAATATGGTAACATATATTCCTAGATATCTAAATTCTATACGTTAAAGCCAAAGATATCCCTTTATAAGGAAGACACAAAATTTAATGGAAAGATTCTGAAGCTCTGAAGATCTATTATTGGTGCTATTCCCGGGTTAGGCGTATGCCCCATCTCTCTTTGGTATTCAGTCTGCTCCTGCCATGCTCCTGAATTCACTATTATTGTTCCTCTATAAGAGCTATAGCTCATCATGTGAACGTGTCCAGCATGAAATATGTCCGGTTCCTCTTCAATAACTAGATGATCCATCGGTTCCGATGCTATAAGAGTCCTTGATCCATAAGTAGGTGCTAAATGTCTGCATTGAAGAAGGAACTTCATTGCTTCATCTGGCTTATCAAAGCTCATTCCCGGCACGGTTGATATCACATCATCTAAGCTACGACCATGCATAACTAAGATTTTAACTCCATGAAGACTAATCATGGACGGATTACCTAAAAGATAGATCTCTCTTTTCTCATAAAGCGGCTCGGCATATTCCTTAGGTATAGCGGGCTGAGGTAAGGCTCTTCTGCATGCGTCATGATTGCCAGGTATTAAAACCACATCGATGTATTCTGGAATTTCTTCTATCATTCTAGCCGCAGCATCATATTGCTGATAAATGTCATCTATATCCAACTCTTCAATCTGTTTTGGATAGATCCCAACACCATCAACAATATCCCCTGCTATTACAACATATTTCACATGAGATGCTATGTCTCTTAGATATCTATTCCCTACCTTACCTTTTAACCACTGTACAAAACGTTTGAAGGAATCTTCCATAAACATCTTGCTTCCAACATGCATATCAGAAAGAAGCGCGGCGTAAACTGGAAGTTTTGCTCCTTTCGGCTTTCTCAACGGCAAATCAGGATATATTATATCCTCGGCGATTAGAAGGTCTCCTCGCCCTTTGATGGCGCAGATACAAATTACTTGATCCAACATTAATTTTTGTCCTTTACGATAGAGCTCTAGATTCTGTGATGGTACAAAGACTTTCGCGCTGGTCTCTAAATCTTCAACTTGCAAAAAGATTCCATTTTGAGATTCACGTTTCTCCATTAGCATACATGTAAATTTCACTCTTGAGTTAAGCGGAGCCTTTAAAGCTTGGGCAATACTTCCTGAGTCTCCTGAATCAACTCTGCTCCTCAATATCTTTCGAATTCTCCGAAATCGATCCTGAAAGTACCTAATATAATTTTTGAGGGAGCCGGTCGTGCTTATAACGTCTGTCGGATCATCCAGCACTTCTATTTCCGAATCAATCTCTTTTGCATACGGCTTATAACCGCCTTTCCCCGTTATAACGATAGTTCCCCCATTATCCGACGGTACTTGCAGTTCCCTAATCTTTTTCTCTATGAGTCTACGCTTCAAGAATAGCGGTTTTTCTGGAAGACTATTCGCCTCCTCAACGATGCTTCTAACAAGAAGATCCAGATCCAATCTTTTCGAGGCTTCTTTCAATGCTTGAAAAGCATCACTATCAATCTGGTATCCCGATTCGATTATGAAGGAAATTGCACGTTTTAGTTTGGTGATTTGCTCCAAGGCCACCTTTCAACTTTTCTTTTTTATTGAATAAATGTTGATGGCTATTTAGTTTAAAATCATTGCTGACCGCTTAAAGCTTGACGCCTCAAGAAAGTACATACATGTTTAGACTTATCCAATATTCTTTTATTCTATTAGTATTTCTTAATTTTTGTGGAATTGACGCGTCTTTCATTGGAGTATAACTGCGATGGGGCTTCGTAAGATTCAGAAAACGAGAGGCGGAACCTTCTTTGTAACTCTACCGAAAGACTGGGCCTTAAAAAATGGAATTAAGAGAGGATCAGTTGTTTATACCTCAATAACTTCCAATGGACGGCTTATCATTGATCCACGTTACGATCTGAAACCTGAGCCTTTAACCATCACGATTAAACCAACGCCTTATCTAAGCCGAGAAATCATAGGTAAATATCTTTTAGGCTATGATGTGATCCGGATATCCGCTAAAGATAGGATAACTATGGAGCAGAGAGAAACAGTAAAAGAAACTGTTAGTAGACTTATAGGGTTAGAAATTATAGAAGAGGATCATTCAAACATTGTTATACAGTGCTTACTGCAACCCGATGCTCTCTCACCCGAAAAGGTTCTTCGACGTGAATATCTCATATCCTCTGGAATGCTTCGAGACTCAATGAGGGCTATTCTTCAAAAAGATATACAACTCGCAAAGAGTGTTATTGCACGAGATAATGAAGTAGATCGATTATACTTTCTCGTTGTTCGCATATTAAGAACAATTATTCAAAATCCTCGTTTAAGCGACAAACTCGAGATTTCTCCAATAGACTGTTTAGATTATCGTCTGACTGCTAGTTTAGTCGAATCAGTTGGGGATCAAGCTTCTCAGATTGCAGGTCATGCCGTGAAGTTAGTTGAAGCTAATATACCTAAGAAAGTTTTTGTTTCTCTTCAGAGATTGCATGAAAGTGTGAATGAAGCGTATCAAGAAGCTGTAGCCGCTTTCCTTTCAAGAAGCATCTCAATTGCAGAATCGGTTCGTGACAAAGAAGAAGAGATAGAGAACTTATGTGAAGATGTCGAATCAGCATCTGCTGAGCTACCTGCCGAAACATATCAAAGAGTTATCTCCGTTGTTTCTTTGATAAGTCGTATCTATGACCACAGCGTAGACATATCTGACTTAACCACCCCTCGAATCGGTAAAAGATTAATCCGCGAGTCTAAGGAGCGCTCTGACCTACTTTAGGATTAAAAGATCTCCCTCTCACCAATCTTTCTGTAGACTTTACCGCGGACTTTAATAATCTGCATCGACTCGTCTTCAGGTCTTCTCTCCGTTGTCTTCCTTTTAAGAGACTCGCCGCAGATCCCGTTAGGCAAAAGCCTCCTAGTGATACACATCGCATAGCTACAGTTCCTAGGATCGCAGGGCTCATCTGTCCATCGGCACCAAGCCGTCTTCCCTCGAAATTGTAAGGAATTTCGTCCACATCTAAATTTTCTACAATTTGGAGAACATCTTCTCGGACTATGCAATTTCAACACAACCTAAATCTGTAGAACATATTATACGTTCCTACATCCGAAGACATAAATCGCTCATTTACTCCTCGTTAGGATATGGGATAATTATAAGTTTTACTCACTTTCTCACTTAAATCTGTTATGGACCCTTAAACTATACAGATTATTTTGTTCTAGCAAAATCTCGTAAAGTTTTAATGATTACAAAAACACTTTTTTACATGTTGAATTAGATGAAAAACGATAATTTCTCTCAGACGGAGGACTAATTGAATGAAGTATCTTATTGATAAAGATAAGGATGCACTAATAATAGTAGATGTCCAAAGAGACTTCTGTAGTGGAGGTTCGCTTCCAGTTCCAGAAGGAGAAAAAATCGTTCCAATATTGAACAAGTATATAGAAAAATTTTCTAAGGCTGGAGCACTTATAGTTGCAACTAGAGATTGGCATCCTCCAAATCATGTCTCCTTCAAAGGGTATGGAGGAATCTGGCCTCCTCACTGCATTCAAGGAACTCCTGGAGCAGAGTTTCATCCAGACCTTAATCTTCCAAAGGAAGCTAAGATTATTTCAAAAGCAACGTTAGCTGATAAAGAAGCATACTCCGGATTTGACGGAACAGGGCTAGAGATAGAATTGAAGAACGCTGGTATTCAAAGAGTCTTTATTGGAGGTCTTGCAACCGATTACTGCGTAAAAAGTACAGTTTTGGATGCTTTGAAAATCGGTTTTGAAACCGTGCTTCTCATAGATGCGATCAAAGGAGTCGACATCAATCCAGGCGATAGTGAAAGAGCTATAAAGGAGATGATTGAGAGAGGAGCGAAAAAGGCACTTTTAAGCGACTTTGAAAATTACTAGTTTCGTCGTGAAGGGTCTTGGGAGTAAATCTTACACCGATCATCGTGAAGAATAAAATTCGATTAAGAGATTTAAGAGGAAAATCGCTTGCTGTAGACGCTAATAACGTTCTATACCAATTCTTAGCTCTGATTAGAACTCGAACCACCTTTCCGTTAACGGGGCCGAACGGTACAGTAACGTCACACCTTGTAGGACTTCTGTACAGAACAATTCATCTAATCTCGAAGTATCATTTAACCCTAGTTTTTGTCTTTGACGGAAAGCCTCCTCCCTTGAAAAGGAGAGAAATAGAGAAGAGACGGAAACTTAAAGAGAAAGCACTAATCGAGTGGCAGAGATCTCTGGAGGAGGGGGACTATGCCAAAGCATTCTCCAAAGCTGTGATGACGGGATCATTAACTTCAGAAATGATAGAGGATGCTAAAAAACTCCTTGAACTATTAGGAATACCTTATGTTCAAGCTCCAGCTGAGGCTGAAGCCCAGGCGGCATATATGGCGAAGAGGGGAGACGTATGGGCTTCAAGCAGCCGCGATTATGATTCTCTCCTCTTCGGCACACCTCGCCTTGTAAGATATTTGACAATAGCAGGTAAAGAGTTTCTTCCGAGCAGAGGAGTCTCCCGTCCCTTAGAGCCTGAGCTTATAATTCTTGAAGAGTTACTCTCAAAAATCGGTATAGCACATGAGCAGCTAATCGATTTAGCCATATTGATAGGAACCGATTTCAATGAGGGAATAAAGGGTATAGGTCCGAAGACCGCGCTTAGACTAATAAAAAAGTATGGAAAAATAGAGCGTCTCCCATTAAAGTTTAGAGAAAAAATCGACCCTAATTATGAGGAGATAAGAAAAATTTTTCTTGAGCCTAAAGTTATCAACGATTATTCTATTGAATACAAACCGCTTAAGGAAGAAGAACTCTACGAATTTCTCTGTGTCAAGAAAGGGTTCTCTCGACCTCGCGTTGAAAGAGCTGTTAAAAGATTAAAGTCAGCTCAAGAGGAGATCCAGCAGCCTGGTCTAGAAATGTGGATTCAAAAATGATATCGCTGGAAAGTTGATAACTAGACTCTCACTAGAATCGATTTATTCTTGAGCGTTTTTAGCGGCTTTTATTGGATCTTAAACGTTCTCAGTAACTGCCCTAGCCTCGGCATATCTTCGCCCTATTCTTGTGATCCTCACTTTTAGATGATCTCCAGGCTTAGTGTTTGGGATGAAGGTTACTAGTCCCTTAATTCTGGCAATCCCTTCTCCCCTTCTGCTGAGCTCCTGAATGTCCACTTCATATTCCTCTCCTACCTCAACCGGCTTCGGCAGGATTTGTCTACTGCGGTTTCGTCCGAACCTTCCTCGTCTTTCTCCTTTTCTACGTTCCAACTTTTCCACCTCTCACATAGTTTTTTAAACTATGAGAAAGTCGTTTTCGGGTTTAGAGTACAGTCAGCTTGCCGTATCTTCCTACGTTAAGCTGCATCTCGCCGCGGAAGCTTTTGATGTAACCATTTTCGATCCTTACAGTGTCGTCGGGGCTCACTTGTTCAATCTGTTCGTTCCATAAAACGAGCTTTATAGTTCCAGTTCCATCAGATATCGTAGCTTCAGCAACCTTGAATCTCTGTCCAGTATATCTCGATTGTACCTCTCTTGGCTCAGATACTTCGAGAACCTTTGCTTCAACATCTACTCTTCTCATGCCTTGTCTCAAATCGCTTATCTTCATTTTTTCTCCTCCTTTTCATCCATTTAATCCGCGACAGCTATGCTGATTTTCCTTGGAAAATCGATCAGTATCGATCATGAGTACTCTTGAAGAGATATCTCCCCTAAAAATCAGATTAGGGTGTTTCTTCAGGTGTTTGGCAGATCTTAACTGCTTGGTGGCCATCTAATTTCTTCGTCCTACGTCGCGGAAGCGAACATCACAGAAGAACCAACTAATCAGTATTTCTCTGATTTGATGGTTCTTTTCTGGATGTTAGTGTTTCATCATGGAAGCGAAGTTAGATATAAAGTTTATTATCGATGAGTCCGCTGAATAAATCTTAATTTTCAAGAGGATTACCAGGCATGATTAATGTTAAAATTGCGTTTTGACTGAAATTATGAAAGTGGTGAGTATTATGCTCCGACTTGGACTTGTAACTTATAATCTGGCGAGGAACTGGGATGTATCTACGATAATTAAGATGTGTTCGGAGACTGGATTCGAGGCTGTTGAGCTACGCACGACGCATGCTCACGGAGTTGAACCCTCTCTAGATGAGGAGCAAAGAAGAAAAGTAAAGGGAATGTTTGAGAGATCTTCTGTTCGCCTGTTAAGTCTCGGAACGACCTGTGAATATCATGCTGTAGAGAAGGAGGAAGTATCCCGAAATATAGAGTTGACTAAGGAATTCATTAAATTAGCCTATGATGTAGGTGCGTTAGGTGTAAAGGTTAGACCTAATGGTCTTCAAGTTGAAAGAGGAGTTCCTGTAGAACAAACGTTGAAGCAGATAGGTTGTTCTCTCCGTGAATGTGGAGATTATGCTGAAGAGTATGGGATAGAAGTGTGGTTGGAAGTTCATGGTAAAGGAACAAGCAATCTTCAATATATAAAGAGAATAATGGAGATCGCTGATCATCCTAATGTAGGTGTCTGCTGGAACTCGAATCAAACAGATGTAATCAACGGTTCAGTGAGAGAGACTTTCAGCTTAGTGAAGAAATGGATTCGATCAGTTCATATCCGTGAGCTCTATGACGAGACGTATCCCTGGCGTGAATTGTTTAATCTGCTTAAAGCCTCAGGATATGATCGTTACTGCCTTGCTGAGATCCCGGAAAGTAAAGAGCCTAAAAGACTTATGAGATATTATCATGCGCTTTTCCATGAATTAGCAAGATGAGATTTATGTTCTATGAGGGTTTTTAAGGAATAACGTATCTAAAACATTTTGTCATAGGAGTGTTGGGCGTCTTGGAGAAAGTAGGAGTACTGGTAGTCTCCTATGGTTCTAGGGGAGCAGCAATTCTCGATTCGCTTCTCAGAAGTACAGAGTACAAGGTAAATGCATACGTTGTAGATAGACAAAGAAATCCA
>Ga0190363_1001093_pt1 | contig 16138 bp, 14 predicted proteins | sample 48721867_MG_FD_161272 | JGI IMG/M metagenome (GOLD analysis project Ga0190363, IMG submission 161272) | Hydrothermal vent microbial mat bacterial communities from Southern Trench, Guaymas Basin, Mexico - 4872-18-6-7_MG | ecosystem: Environmental > Aquatic > Marine > Hydrothermal vents >... | reverse complement strand
TAAGAACCCAATCAAAATATTTTCCTAAGGATCTATCTACCCTTGGATCAACTTGGTATGCATAGGGTTTACCTTTACAGGCTTTTATTATTATATCATCTGGCATATCTCGCCATGTTTTAACGCAGACCTCTGCGGGAAAGACAAGTTCTTTACCAATTTCTTTCTCCAACTGCTCTATCTCGTTTTTCATCGCTTTTACAAGAGGTTCTGGGCTGTAATAACCATCTATTGGCGTTAGACATTCATAGCCAGGGGCACACCCAACGTTTTCACATAGCTCCTTTATATACAAGTCGCAATACGCCATGCCAGGAGAATCCAAGTATATTCCATCTATTCCCCAATTTTTTATCCAATGAGGAATAATAACGTTAGTAACATAATTTATGAGACTAGGATGAGCCTTGTTTACTGTGTAGCCGTGAGAGAAAGGAGGCCAAGGCCAATTAACAGCAGGCTTATCGTATACGCTTTTTAAAATCCATTCTGGATGCTCATCATAAACAAAGTCCCCAGGTATAGCGACAGTTACCTGTAACTGAAGTATAACCTTGATTCCCAAGGAATGGGCTGTTTCTATCATATGCAAGAAATCCTCTTCAGAGCCTCTATCTGGATCCGGTTTCAAATAATCTTTTATGTGAACACAATGAGAAAGCTCAAGTTCTATTTCGCCCTTTTCAGTATAAGCTGTTATAGTTTCTCCAGGCTTGGTTACTCTATGCTCATATGGCGCCCAGATGAAAATGGCATTTACTCCAACTTCTTTTAATGTTGGAAGTGCTTCTTCGATTTCTTTCCATGAGGGTTTTGGAATTCCTAAATCTTCTCTTTCGGCAAAAGGAATGCCAGCTATCGCCAAGATATCTTTCGTGTTTCTTGCAGATTCATCATTTTTATCTATCCCTTGATTTATGGGAAGTAAAAGAAGAAAGACCAGCAGGCTCAACATTCCTACTTTGAATATCTTCTTCATTTACCTCGCCTCAGATTGAAGATCATCACGTTTTTCCCATCTTCTGCCTTGTTACCTGCATTGTCATATGCAATAACTTTTATCTCATGTTTTCCCATAGCAAACTCATTCCATAGCCATGAGTATGGCTCATCGTGATCAGTAAATTTCAAATTGTCATCTATGTAAAACTCTACTTTGCTTATCTCTCCTCTTACACCAGCTTCAATAGTTATCGGCCCAATTATCAATGTATTGCCTAAAATAGTTGGAGCTATTTGCCTGTCAAAGATATATAGATACCCTTCCAAAGGTTTCTTAATAGCTACTGATATATTAACACTTTCATACCTCGTACATTCAAAAACTCCTGTTGCGTCCTTTATCGCTATGGTTTCATTGTACAAGGTTATGGTTCCTCTCCAGTTTATGAAAGCTCTTCCCCATGTTCTGCTTGCATTGTAATCCCACCATGTTCCCTTACCTACTCCCCATTTATTTGGATAGAATAAAGCAACATCTCCCACAAGTCTGACTTCTCCGCCTCCATAGGTACCATTTATGTAAAATCTCGAAGGCTGTAAACCGCCATTGTCCTCTAATGTATAGTTATCAAACCTGAAACTCAAGTTTCTGGAGGGAAAGCTTAGCCTTCCCTGATGCTGGAACGGGACAGGTGGTTTTATTGGAGATGGATTTTCTGCATATCCAATGGCTAACTGAAATTCTTTTGCATAGATGTATCCACAGGTAAACCACAATGGTGCTCCTGCTGCTTTTAAGGCAGTATCTGAGTAATAAACCCTATGATATGCCCTATCCCATATGGCATTTCCGGTGAACTCTATTTTCCCAATACTGGGCTTTTCTATCCAGCCCCTACATTCTCCTATCTCCCAGAATCCTCCCCATATGTCTATATCCTCTTTATTGAATATTGCTCCATGTATTATGTAAGGTCCTTCTGGCTTACCCATCCAGTAAGTAACCCCTCTTGGCTCTAACCCAATCTCTACACTTACTCCTTTTCCTTCAACGGGAACAACCCTATAAATCCATTCTCTCTCATCAATGTTATAGGATATCGAAGCCATGCATTTCTTTCCATCCCTGTATTTACCATAGCAGTATACCGTGGGAAAATCAAACATCTCTCCATCATCATAATAAGGTGGACCTATAAGGACATAGAACTTACGCCATTCACCATTTATGAAGAACATATCCGCGTGGTGATTAGGAGTATGCCCATGAACTGGATGAGGTATCCTTATTTGAAAGAGGAAAGGCTCTCCTTTCTTAGTTTTTCCTATACCAACAAATATAAAACAGCTCAACCTCCATTTTAAGCCATTCCATTTAAGCTCGTTATTTTCTGTTTTTATGAACTCTATACCTAAAGGTACAAAATCATGTAGGGTTGGTATATCTGTAATGTTTGAGTTACTACTCGTAAGGGGCCATCTGTCATTGCTTGATCCAACAGCTAAGCCATATGGGGTTATCAAAGCTATGCACATTATGCCAACAACCAACTTTTTCATTTTTCACCTCCAAAATTAAATATTATGACACTTATTTTATCTTCCGCCTCGTTACCAAAGCTATCGCAAGCTATAACCTTCACTTCATGTTTCCCTATAGCAAATTCATTCCATGGCCATTCATAAGGTTGCTCAGTATCGTTATATTTCAAGATATCATCAACATAGAATTCAACTCCTTCTATCCCGCTTTCATCGATCGCATTTGCAATAATCGTTATCCTTCCCAGAATAATGGTGGTTCCAATATGTAACCATGCTCTATCAAAAACATAGAGGTATCCCTTCTTTGGTTTCTCTATGGATAAGAGTGGAGGGGATACATCCTCTAAGGTAAGTATTCTTGCTCCGTATGCAGGTAAATCTATCTTAAAATTTGTTGAATCGTTAACTATAAATCTTTCTTCGTTAAGTAAATCATAAAGAATGCTTCCATTTTCTACTGGCAGATCAAGAATAACAGAAATTTCCTTTGCTTGGAAGTTAAGTACTACAAAAACTTTTTCATTTCCGTATTTCCTCATATAAGCATAAGCATTATCTCCTTCCTTCCATATATTCTCTATAGATCCCTTTTTCAGAGCATCAAATTTTTCTCTTATAGATAGAAGTTTCTTATAAAGGTTGAACATTTCTTCATTAATAGCATCGATGCCTCCAAGCGGAAATATTTCCCTGTGGTATATGTGAGGGAATCCAGGTACAGTTGTTATTAAAACAGCACCAACTTTATGCAATTCTGGATGAGTACTATAAAAATCATAGCCAAAATCATGGGTCATTAAAAATCTTCCTCTCCCTTTTCCATAATACAAGCATTCCTCCTTAAAGAAATTTACCAGATCTTCTGATGTTGCTCCTCCTCTTATCATGTCCTGTAAGAAACATTTGCCAAATTCATAGGAATAGGATGCATCTCCATATTCATTCAATTCTGGCAATATCATTGAACATGGTATTGGATTGGGACATGGGCAACCATCTTCTTCACTTACTCCAGCATTATAAACATAAAGCCTCCCAAGATATGCCCATTCCAAGTAAAGCGCTTTATCTTTGCCAATTGCTGATTTTATGCTTTTGAGTAGCAGTTTCGAATGATGCCCTCCCTCAACAGGCTGGGGACAATCTGAAATAGTTTCGTTGCAATATTGTGTTCCTATAGCATCCATTCTGTAGCCATCTACGCCAAATTCTTCAACATAATACCTTGCTATTTCTGTAAAGTATTTAATAGCCTCAGGATTTGCTCTATCAACTGCATATCCCCATTGTTTATGTGGCCAGCAATAAACCAAATTTCCATATTTATCTCTAAGGATCCAATCTTTGTGATTTTCGTAAATGTATCTGTCAGGCCCTGTATGGGCTGTAACCAAATCCAATATTACTTTTATCCCGTAACTGTGAGCAATTTCAATAAAATGCTTAAAATCTTCCTCCGTTCCTTTTGCTGGGTCTATTTCATAATAATCCAAAATGTAATATCTGCTTAAAGGAGTTCCAGGCTTATATTTCCATATAGGCGTTAAATAAATTGTTTTTATTCCCATCTCAGCAAGCAGAGGAAGCATTTTTTCCTGTTCTTTGAAAGTAAGGGTTCCTTTTGAACTTCTCTGAATCATCTCAAATAAAGGTTCTTCTATCCAAGTTGCATTAATAATATCAATACCCCCTCCTCCATTTGTTAATTCTTGATAACCTGCAGTTATTAATAAACCAGTGATTGCTAAAGCAATGCATAAGATAGTTTCTTTCCTCATTTTTTACCTCCAAAATTAAATATTATTACATTTATTTTATCTTCTGCTTTATTTCCTTCATTATCATATGCAACAACTTTTATCTCATGCTTGCCTATAGTTTTTTCATTCCAGAGCCATTGATAAGGTTGCTGGGTGTCGTTATATTTTAAGATACCATCAATATAGAACTCAACCTTGCTTATCCCATCTTCATCGTATGCATCTGCTGTAACAGTTATTTTTCCTATTATTATTGGCATTTTAAAAGAAGCAATTTTTTTATCGAAGATGTAAAGATAGTCCCTAGGTCTTTCTATGTAAATCATTGGTTTTCCTTCAGATTTATTTTGAGCCAACTCCACTATTGTCTCATATGTTTGAAACTCTGGAGCTAATGAATCATACACTTTTGATATTCCATAGGAAAGAATTTCTGCATCGTTTCCCATAAAGCCTCCATGAACAGGATAAATGAAATTTATTCCTTTTTTGGCAAAGAAAATATCAGCTATTTTTATGAAATTCCTTTGCTCTTCCTTGCTTAAATACTGACTAAATACTCCTAGAGGAGTATGAGTTGTAGATGCCCAGTCTATAAACGCAAAAAATGGTATATCTCCAAATTTTTCTCTAACTGCTTTTATTCTTTCATCCCATTTTGTTTCATTAATTTCCATTTTATAAACTTCTATAGATGAAGGCGATGCCGTCAAAAAATCTAATGAGGGCTTTTCATATGGATAAATAGCGCAAGCTGACCATGTGCCAACATAAATATATTTTCCTACAGAGTCTCCATATTCGTGTATTTCATCTATTATTTTGCAAGCTGCTTCATATGATTCTTTAACTGCAGGATGGTAAAAATCATTAGTAATTTGATAAAGCATTTTTGCTTGGCTGAATAGCATATCTATCCATATGGCATCTACTCCACAATCTATTTGCCTGTAAGCCCAGCTTAATAGCAGGCGCTGAAATTCCTCATTAGTTATATCCGGAAAATATGAAGATACATTTTTGTAATCATATTCTTCTAATGTGGCATTTGGATTTATCCAATAATGCCATTTCGCAAATTGATACTGAAATTCCTCTTTTGTCATATTTATTCCCCATTTCGTAGGATCTAAAGCCATAGCCCATGTTTCTTCTGTATAAAAATACTCTTTTGTCAATGGATTCCATACAAGCCTAGTTATCCTTTGAGCTGGTATTGCCCCACAAAAAATCACATTTGGCATCTTCTCTTTTATTCTTTCGATTGCTTTCTTCAAATGCTCATATGTATATCCTCTTTTTACACAATTTTCAACATAATTTGAAGGATATTCTGGCGGAAGTGTTGTATTAGGAGAGTCTGGACAGGGGCTCCATCTCCACCATCCTCTAAATACGAAATCTGTTTTTGTTTCATTTAATATGCAAATAACATCATCAATACTCCTATTTAAATAATAGATTCCATCTGTTACCCTTTCATAAAGACAAGCAACTTTTATATCATTAAGCCTATTTTCGATAGCAGCTGGATAGGCTGTATCATGCCATGAGATAGACAAATTTGATGCCGTTATTATACCAACTATTCCGACTAATACTACCTTTTTATTCATTATGTACTCATCCAAAATTTTATAATAAATTTTTACCAAATTTTATCCCAATTTTTTACCAAATGAATCCCATTTCAGCTTAGATAGACCTTTAATATGGAGGGAGCCTAAAATAAACATAACTATTCCTATAATTTTTTGGCTTTTAATGAGCGGATTGCAGCGGGATGCATACAAGAAGGAAAATAAACAAGAGGACAATTCCGTAAATGCCTCAAAAACTAGTAACCCTACAATGCATACGGGAATTTCTGCAACATTCCCTATTGCTATTTTGTTTTTTGTAGTTTCATACAATGCTATTTGCTACCAGTTGAAATTGAAATAGAAAAGTATATAAATGGCAAAAAGATTATTGTCTGTCATATGTCTGACAAATGATAAAATGAGAACAGAAAAAGTAACAATAAGACTGCCAGAGCAGCTGTTGAGGGACATAGATATGTTAATTAAATTGGGAGAATTTTCTACGCGTTCAGATGCCATAAGAATAGCAATCTATTTACTTATTGATAAAACGTTGGAAAAACTTGAGAAGAAAGAGAAGTGGTATGAAGCAGCAATAAAAAGAAGTTCTATAGATGAAATGGTAGATAAACTAAGGAGAAGGTAGTTTGGGAGGGGATTTGGGATGCCTGCTACCAGCTTTGGGAGGAGAGTAAAATGGATAGTATAATAGAAGGGGCACTCAAGCATGAAAGAAAGCAAATGAATGTCAATGAGTTTGGAGTAGCAAAAATAATAGTTATTGGAGTTGGAGGTGCTGGGGGCAATACTGTTACAAGACTACATGATATTGGAATAAAAGGAGCAAAAACAATTGCAATAAATACAGATAAGCAAGCATTAGATATGACAAGAGCAGATAAAAAATTGCTTATAGGGAAGCATATAACCCGCGGCTTAGGAGCTGGAGGATATCCAGATATTGCAAAGAGATGTGCAGAAGAATCAAGAAATGAGATAGAGGATGTGATAGGGGAGCCAGACTTAGTTTTCATAACAGCAGGAATGGGAGGAGGAACAGGAACAGGAGCGAGCCCAATTATTGCAAAAATTGCGAAGAGGAAAGGAGCAATAGTAATTGGCATGGTATCAATACCGTTTAGAGTAGAGAGAGGAAGATTAATTAAAGCTGAGCATGGCTTAGAAGAATTGAGAAAAGCTTGTGATTCTGTTGTAATATTAGACAACAATAAGCTCTTACAGTTTGTTCCCCATTTGCCGATAGATAAAGCATTTTCAGTTATGGATCAATTAATAGCAGAAACTGTTAAAGGAATTGCAGAAACTATAGTTGAGCCATCTTTGATTAACCTTGACTATGCAGACGTTAAAACAATTGTAGCTGGAGGAGATGTTGCAGCAATGTTATGGGGAGAAGGCCCAATAAGGGATGGACCAGAAGCAATAGCACATGAAGCAATGCATCATCCATTGCTAGAAGTTGATTACAGAGGAGCAAAAGGATGTTTGATACATATTACTGGCGGACCAGATATGACTTTAGAATTTGCTGAAAAAGTTGCAGAATATTTAACACAAGAATTGGACCCATATGCAAATGTTATACTTGGAGCAAGAGTAAATAAAGATTTCAATGGAAAAAGCAGAATAATGGCCATAATGACAGGTGTAACATCACCATATATTCTATCTCCAAAAGATAAGCAAAACGTTGTTTTGCCAAAGTGGAAGGATGGAAAAAGAATGGGCATCGATTTGATTGGCTAACTACCTTCTTTTCCTCTTTTTTATTTTTTATTTATTTATTTAATTTTTTATCTAAAAAGCTAATTAATTTTTATTTCATCCCCATTACTTGGTATGTAAATATTTGAATCTATTTCATTCGCGATTGCCTCGGGATTATCTGAATGAAAAATGATAACATTTTCTGGGGAGCAATCTCTTATAAACTTTACTAGCTGACTATGACCAGCATGAGCAGAAAAATCATAAAATTTTACTTTACAATTTACTCTGGTTCTCACTCCATATAAATCTATTTCTTTATTTTCTAAAAGCAATCTACCATTTGTTCCCTCAACTTGATAGCCAGTTATTAATATAGCTGATTTTGGGTCATCCTTTATTTTATCAATATACCATAATACTGGTCCTCCATTCATCATTCCACTTGTTGTAAGAACAACCCCAGATTTCAAGGCTAATTTCTTTCCATGTTCAGAATAAACAATTTTTAATTCCTTTATTGCTTTTTTTAATTTTTCTACAGATTTAATATAATTTCCATATCTCAAAATTATTTCAGATATTTTATATCCCATTCCATCAAGCCAAACTTCATGCCCACTATCATACAATATCATTGCTATTTCTTGAGTTCTTCCAACAGCAAAAGCTGGTATTATTACCTTCCCACCTTTTTTAACAATATCATCTATTTCATCTAAAAATTTCTTTTCTAATTCCCGCCTATTAGGATGTTCAATACCTGCATATGTTCCTTCTATAAACAATGTTTTACATTTAATTGGCTTAGCCCCTTTTAATAGACGAGTATCAATTGTATTTATATCGCACGCAAAAACTGTTTCAAAATCTTTTATTTCTATAATAGTTGAGCCAGGTATGTGACCAGCTGGATAAAATTTTATTTTCAAATCATTTATAACATATTCTTTGTAATTATCAACAAAAATAAATTTATCTAAACAATTTTCTAACTCTTCTTCTCCATATGGAAATGGATGACCTTTCACATCTGCCAATTTTAATGTATCTCTATATAATATTTCAGATATTTCTCTTGTTAGCATGGTTGAATAAACTCTTGCATTATACCTATTACAAATCCATGGAATCATTCCAGAGTGGTCAAGATGTGCATGACTTAAAATTGCATAATCAACAGGAGGAGATTCTAAAGGATATAAAGGGGGTTCTTCAGGAATCAGTCCATAATCTATCAAAATTTTTTTATCATCAAAATTACTTAAAATGCCAACTCTACCTACTTCTTTTGCTCCACCGAGGAATTTTGCAATCATTTTTAATTGTAAAAATTTTTTTATATTAATATTTTCTCATTGCTCATATCTTTCTATTTTCATTCCTCTATATTCCAATTTATCCGATCTCTTTACTATACATCTCATCTGTATAGGAGATAAAGAAAGCTCCTTTTCAATTTCCCTACTCAATTCTCCTTCTTCCCCAACCATTTCATATACTTTTTCTTCAATTTCCTTGAATTTTTCTTCATCTAACAAAACAATGGAAAAAACATCTCTAATTACATCAATGGAAGTCATTACGTTAATATGGAAAGCAGTATAGAATGCATGGTACTCCTTTTTTGCTTTTCCATTTTCAGACATTATCCATCTTGTTTCAACCATTTTAACTTTCTCAAAAAATTTTAAAGCTCTTTTACCATCTTCTCCATATTTCTCTTCTATTTCTTCCATTGTTTTCCAATCTTTTGAAACTTCATCGAAAACTTTTCTTTTTATATCTGTATCAAAAGCTTTTGATAACCATGATAAATCAGTAATATCGTTTATTAATTTAGCTTGCATCATAAAAATATATGCAATATTAGCTTAAATTTCTATGCATTTGCGCTATTGCAATACCAATTATAACAATAAATCCAGCTATAATTGTTAAAATTTTTATTTCTTCCCTGAGCAAAATATGTGAAAATATGATGGAAAATATTGGTATCAAATAAACGAAGAAAGTTAATCTTGATATTTCCATTTTTTCCATTGCATAATACCATAATATATATGCAAGAAACGTTGGAAAAAAAGCAAGAAATACAATATATTTCCATGCTGAATAGCATATTAAAACATCTTCAAAAAAAACAAAAGGAAAAATAAAAATAGTTCCTAGAAAAGAAGAAAGTGCAATTATTTGAATTGGCTTGTAGCCATTATTTAATAAATCTTTTGCAATAATTCCTCCTATTGAATAACATATTGATGAAAATAAAATTAAAATGTTACCAAATAAATTTCCGCCTCCTTTTGGACTAACAATAAAATATGTTCCACTAAAGGCCAATATTATCCCAATTATTTTATTTTTTGTAATTTTTTCGTTTAGAAAAATATAAGCCAATATTATTATATAAATAGGGCCAGTACTTTGTAAAAAGCCAGAAATATATGCTGATGTATATTTTAAGCCAATATTTTGTAATATAACTGGCATAGCCACGCCTGTTAAAGCCAGCAAAAATATTTTTTTGTTTTTGAAGTAAAATGGGGAAGAAATAAAAAACACAATGATTAAAAATAAAAGAGAAGCTATTAAATAACGAAGAAAAGCAAATAAAATTGGAGAAACATCTTTTAGAGCAAGCTTTGTTATAGGAAATGATAAGCCCCATATAGATGCAGATGCGCTTGCAAATATAATTTCTTTTAGTTTTACCATTATTTTATTAATATTTTTTTTATACTATTTGAGAAGAAATATCTTCAGGCTCCCTATTGCAGTAAAAACATTTAATTTTTAATGGATTCCTGCTTTTAACAATAAATTTTGGTTGGATTGGCTCATTTGTATTTGATATACAGTTTGGATTTGGACATTTCACAATCCCAATTATTTCGTCAGGTATGCTAACTTTTCTTTTTTCAACCACTTCATAGTTCCTTATTATATTAATAGTAGCATTTGGAGCAATCAATGCAATCTTATTTACTTCTTTTGGGTCAAGCTCTCTATTCTCTATCTTGACTATATCTTTCTTTCCTCTCTTACCAACAACATTCATTGCTATACTAATTATTGAATCAGGTTGTTTTTCCAGTAAGCCCAATATTTTTAAAACTTTTAAAGCATTTCCTGGAGTAATATGGTCAATAACTGTTCCATCTTTAATTGGTTGGACTTTTAATTCTTTCATTTTTCCCTCCTATTCCATCTCCCCCAACACTAAAGCAAGCAAAGCCATTCTTACTGGCACTCCATTAAATGTTTGGCGGAAATATGCAGCGTGCTTTGTTCTATCTATTTCTGGAGAGATTTCATCAACTCTAGGCAATGGATGCATTATAATTAAATCTTCTTTAGCTCTTTCTATTATTTTTAAATCTATCCTATAGCTTCCAGCAACTTTATTATATTCTTCAGGATCAGGAAATCTTTCCTTTTGTATTCTAGTTACATATAGCACATCTATATCTTCTATTTTGTCCAAATTATTTTTTATTTCTATTTTTGCTCCCATTTCTTTACACTCTTCAATAACTTCTCTCGGCATTTGCAATTCTGGAGGAGCAATAAAAACCATTTCTACTCTAAATAATGCTAAAGCATATGCTAATGAATGAACAGTTCTCCCATATTTTAAGTCACCAAGCAATGCAATTTTATTTCCATCTATGCTACCTTTTTCTTTTCTAATAGTAAATAAATCCAATAAGCATTGTGTAGGATGATGTCCAGCCCCATCTCCTCCATTTATTATTGGAACTTTTGCAAATTCAGCCGCCATTCTAGCCGATCCTTCCATTGGATGGCGCATTACGATTACATCGCAATAACTTTCAGCAGTTCTAATTGTATCTGCTAAACTTTCCCCCTTTTGAATGCTAGTTGCAGTTGGAATTGCAAAACCAATTACTTCTCCTCCTAACCTTTTCATTGCTGTTTCAAATGATAATCTCGTTCTTGTTGATGGTTCAAAAAATAAAGATGCCATTATATAGCCATGTAATAAATCGCTTTTTTTCTTTCCTTGTGCTATTGGTAACATTTCTTCAGCAACATCTAAAACATGCAAAATTTCTTCTTTAGTAAAATCTCTTATACTAACAACATCCCTTCCCTTGAAATTCATTATTAGTAAATTTTTATATATTATATATTTCTTTGTATACTGGAGAACTTATAATTTCATCTTTTCTCTCCCTAAATCTTTCAACTTTTTCCTTTGCTTCTACTGACTTTTTCATAAGAATTTCTGCTCTTTTGCCAATGACTTTATTTTTTTCTAAAAATCTATCTCTATGAAAATTAGGAAATACATTATAGGTACAAAAGGGGATTAATAGGGGAGGAGCCAAATAATGTATGCTGCATCTTTTTGTTCTATTTACATCATAATTGTAATAATCTTGGAAATGCATCATTCCCAAAAATAAAAATCTGTGATGGAATTTTCCTAAAGCTTTATAATTTCCTTTTTCTATCACTTCATTCAATATATCAGATAATTTTTCTCCAGTTGGAAGTTCATCTTGTATAATATATTTTGCCAATTTTTTTGCCAATGCTTTTTTTACACCATGTTTAATTGCAGTTGGCAACAATTTTATGCCGAAAATTGCTTTTTTAATGGTGCTTTTTTGCAATTCAGAAACATCTTTAATAAAGCAATCGACATCTATGAAATGTGTAATTGGCAACAACTTATTATTATCTACATAAACATATGTTGCCATACCGCATTTTTCGCTATTATAAAAATGAACATGAGGCTCCTTTCCTATTATATCTGCAAGAGAAGCAACAGTTGGAACAGGATACCATGCTTCTATTCCAAAGTTAAATACTCTTTTTATTTCCTGAATAATATCAGATTGAACAACTCTAAGTTTTTCTCTATCTCCCTTTTTAATGTATCCAACTAATGAAATAGGCTGAAAATTCACTCCTCTTATTCCCCTCCTTATATTTTTCATTGCAAATTTAATTATCAATGGCATTTCCTTTAAATTTAATTGACTAACTGTAGGAACAAGAACTATGCTTTTTAGCCCCCCTTTTATATATGCTTCTAATGCAAAAGGAATTTCATAATGATTTTTTGGATTGCTATTTTGCTTTGGATATAATCCATCAAATGATGTATATACTGTTTTCAATCCAGCTTTTACCCAAGAAGCTACTTTTTCTATTGCTTTTTCTGGCTTTTCGAAATATTCTATTCCTATTGAAACCGAATCTGTATTAAGCTGGACATGTGGGGAGCCCAGTTCTCTCATTATTCTTATCATTTCCGCTATATCATCTCTTAAAGTTGGTTCTCCCCCAGTAATTTGGATTGGTGGCATGTACCCATTAAATTTCTTTGCTATTTCTAATCCATTTTTAATTTCTTCTAATGTTGGTTCATAAATGAAGCCAGCTCTTTCCTCATAAAAAAAACAATACCAACATCTTAAGTCGCATCTGTTAGTGGCAACAACATTTAGCAAAGCTGTAGTATTTTTATGTTGATTGCATAATCCACAACTAGTTAAATCTTCTTTATGAATTATATCCGTATTTATTTTTGCGACTTGTTCTGGCTTATATTTAATTATTTTATTCCAATATTCTTTCGTTCCTATTCTTTCAATTGTTCTATTTTCCTTTACTAAATAAACATTACCATCTTTTTCAACATATGCAGCATTAATTATTTTGATAACATTTTCTTTTTGCAAATAAGTTTCATCTATGCTTTTTGTTAATTCAAGTATGGTAAAACCATTTTGCTTTGCATATTCTTCAATAAGCATTGCTACAAATCTTTTTTATATTTATATTTTTATCTATTTCTTATATAAGCGAATTTTAATTTTGAGTTTTAAAGATGAGAAAATATAAAAACTTGCTTTATTTTTCATACCAATGGTCAGAATAAATTATGATGCATGCTTATATTGTGGTGGATGCGTTGGCATATGTCCAGTAGATGCTATCACATTATATGAAGTTAGAATAGAAATAAACGAAAAATGCGTTAATTGTGGAAATTGCGTTGAATTTTGTCCCGTTGGCGCGTTGGTGATGGAATGAAAGTAGATTGTTTAATAGTAGGAGCAGGCCCAGCAGGTAGCGTAATGGCAAGAGAGATGGCTTCGTATGGACATAATGTTTTGGTTGTAGAAAAAAAACAAGAAATTGGCTGTCCTAAGAGATGCGCAGAAGGCATAACTAAGCATGGCTTGGACAAGCTTGAAATGAAATTACATCCTTTATGCATTTTTGGTAAAATAAGGGGAGCAATGCTTTACTCGCCATCAAGCAAAAAAGTGGTTATGGAAGGAGAGCAAATGGAAGGATATGTATTAGAAAGGAAAATATTTGAAAAGTGGCTTGCATCAGAAGCAATAAGAAAAGGAGCAAGTTATATGGTAAAAACACAAGCAATAGGAATGAAAAGAGAAAATAAAGAATGGAAAGTAAAAGTAAGAAATGTGGAAGGAATTCACGAAATAAAGGCAAAAATTGTTGTTGGAGCTGATGGAGTAGAAAGTAAGGTTGGAAGATGGGCTGGACTCAATACTATAAATAAAATCACAGATTATCATTCAGGCATACAATTTGAAATGGCTGGATTGAATAAGATAGATGAAAATTATATTCATATATTTTTTGGGAAAGAAGTCGCTCCATATGGCTATGCATGGATTTTCCCAAAAGCATTTTCATTTAATGTTGGACTTGGAATAATAGCCAAAAATGCAAAAATGAGAGCATACGATTATCTTAAAAAATTTATTGAAGAGCATAAAGAAATTTTTGAAAATGCTCAGCCAATTGAAATAAATGCTGGTGGCGTGCCTGTTTCCCATTTTACAGAGATGGTTTCTGATGGAGTAATGCTTGTTGGAGATGCTGCTCAACTTGTTAATCCAATTCATGGAGGAGGAATATATAGAGCTATTCATTCATCAATGATTGCTTCAAAAGTAGCAAATGAGGCATTAAATAAAAACGATTTATCTAAAGAAAAATTAAAGGAATATGAAAAGAAATGGAACGAGGAATATGAAGAAAAAAACAAAAAACTGATGAAATTGAGAAATTTTTTAGAAAGATTAGAAGACAATGATTTTGAACTACTTGCGGAAATTTTAGAAGGAGAGGATATATATGCATTGACGCAAGCAAAGCTCGCCTTTTTTATCAAAAAAGTTATTAAAAAGCCGAGCTTGCTCAGATTGGCGAAGAAATATTTAATCGATTAAAATAGCAATATGGTCTTTTGCATAAGGATTTAATTTTATCATTTGCCTTATTTCAAAATGTTTTTCTATTTCTTTTTTAACTTTTTCAAAAACTTTTTTTGGTTCCATTAATATGCTGATACTTCTTGCTTTTATCATTATACATGCCTTATTTACATCAAATTTTTCCATATTTTTTAAAAAAATTTCAACTTGATTTTTTTGTGCTATATCTTGATACATAAAATCTATTTCTTCAACAATTGCTTCATATTTATATGGCTTGTTGGCATCCTCAAGAATAGGTATTAAGTTTTTTCTGTGTTGGCAAAGTTTAATAAAATTTTTCATTGGCTTAAAAGATATTTCAACTCCATAAATTATGCCATTAGTTGCTATATCTGAAAAATGGCTTGCTGTTGTTCCGCTTGCTACCCCTAAATATAGAATTTTACTATCCTTTCTTATTGGAAAATCTTTTAAACCTTTTAAAATTGCCCCAGCCATCTTGCTACGATATGGGTTCCAAGAACGGTATTCTTCTTTTCCCTTTTTTATTAATTTTTCGTTATATACCTTTTTGCCTGGAACTAAATTTTTTGTGAAAATTCTATTATTTTCCTTATAAACTCCTTCGAATATTTTTTTCATGAGTAATAGTAATAGATGCATTTATAAATTTTCACCAAAAAGCATAAAAGAAAGAAAATGATAAATGTAAGAGAATATGAAAAGGGGAATTGCATTAATTGGGCTAGTAATAGTTTTGGTTATTATGTCTTTCATAATTAATAAAAATAAAGTTTCTCCAGAACCAGTGCCAAATTTATGGCCCATTGCAGATGCAGGGCCAAATCAAACAGTTAATATAAGCGAAATTGTTATTTTAAATGGAACAGGTATTGATTATGATGGAAATTATCTTCAATATAGGTGGTATTTTGATGCTGCTGATATAAATTGGAGCAACCCACCACCACCAGATGTTGAAGGAGAAATTTATGTAAATGCTTCCCCATGCATAGTTTCAATAACTGCTAATACCACATATAATCAAAGTGGAACATATATTGTTGCCCTAATGGTGATAGATGCATACAACGCGAGCGATATAGATACATGCGTAATTACAGTAATCAATATTCCTCCAGTAGCTAACTTTAGCTATATGCCTTTGCAACCTACTACCCAAGATACAATTCATTTCTATGATGAATCTTATGATATTGGAGGTTATATTATAAATTATACATGGAATTTTGGAGATGGAAATTATAGCTATGAGAAAAATCCTGTGCATAGCTATGCCAATGATGGAATATATAATGTTACTTTAATTGTTAAAGATGAT
>Ga0190363_1001092_pt1 | contig 16142 bp, 15 predicted proteins | sample 48721867_MG_FD_161272 | JGI IMG/M metagenome (GOLD analysis project Ga0190363, IMG submission 161272) | Hydrothermal vent microbial mat bacterial communities from Southern Trench, Guaymas Basin, Mexico - 4872-18-6-7_MG | ecosystem: Environmental > Aquatic > Marine > Hydrothermal vents >... | reverse complement strand
AGCTAATATGCCATCGTATTTCGATATAGCATATACCAGCTTAATTGAGCGCCCAATACTTACTAGGTGCTGTACATATCCTTCAAGAACTTCCTCTAAAGACAGGGTGGTTAATGGTAGAGCTTCAGCTTCCCTAGTTTTAGATAATTCATACATTTTGGCCACGTTAAGTAGTTAATGAGAAGCCTTAAGTTTTAAATATTCAAAGATAATAATACCTACGTTAATACGGAAAAATACATTAGCGTATTAGTCAGCACTAATTAAGTTCCTAGGGGGACTACGTGGAGAAAATGGTAAGCGTAGATAAACCTATATTTACAGGTAATAGTAAGAAATTAGACGGTAAATTCGGTGGATAATAAGTGTTAAAGCTTAAGCTTAGGAAACTTAAGCCTAAGGAGAAGGGAGAGGAAGAGGTTAAGTTAAAATTTGGAGATAGATTTTGGGACTTTGTTTATTCGAAATTCGGTTTTTTAGGTAAAATGGTTTTAGCAATTTTCCCTAACATAACGTCGCTTGTTAGGAATGCTAACATCAGAATATATTATGAGGCTTACGCTAGTTTCGTAGGTTTCTTATTTATTGTTTCAACAATAGTTTCAATAATATCATTTATTTTAATAGTTCTTTTAACTCCGGTGATAAACCAGTTAATAATGGTCTTAGCTGTTGTTTTAGTTATGCTTCCGCCGTTAGTGCTTGTATTTTTCGGACAAATTTTTCCGAGAGCTGTTGCTGCTAGTAGAGGCGGATCTATGGATCAAGAAGTACCTTATGCTGTTGCGTACTTGACGATAATGGCTACGGGAGGATTAAGCCCTCATAAGGCGTTTGAAAGGCTTTCTATAGCAAAAACTGTTTTCAAGAGAATATCATATTATGCTTCAAGATTCGTAATTGTAGTTAAAGCTTTAGGTAAAGATCCTATTGCAGCATTTGATGATTTAGCTAAGAGAAGCCCTAGTGACATGTTTAAGGACCTGCTTTTAGGATATGCTGCTACAATACGTGTTGGCGGGGACCTCTACGATTACCTTAAAAGGAAAGTTCAGGGGCTCTTCATGGATCTTGTAAGTAAAATGAGAGTTGCCGGTGATCGTATGGCAACAATTCTTGAAGCTTATCTTGCAATAATAATTTTCGTAATGTTGGCTATGGATGCAATATATTTAATTAACACTTCAATTCCTGAAGTAAGTATTTCAGCTTTTAGCGGTGCTACACTTTTCCTGTTTTCATACATTTTCTTACCCTTTGTTTCCGGAATGGTCATGTATATTGCTGACATTGTCCAGTATAAGGAACCCTATACTGAAATTAGACCTTACATAGTATTTTTCGGCATAACTCTTCCGTTAATAATAATTTTAACTATTGAAATGTTTCTCCCATTTTACCTTCCTAAGGAAACAGCAATTTACAAGGTTTTCGAACCCTTCGTAATCACTATTTCGGCTTTTGGCGAAGCATTAGGTATCGACTCTGCTTATTACTCTTCAATAGCTTTAGGTTTGGCTTTAACAATACCTACAATTCCATCGGCAATTTACGAAATAATTATCGGTAGGGAAAATAGAGGTTTAAATAAGGGTATAACGGCGTTTCTAAGAGATCTTGTTGAAATACGTAAAACCGGTTTATCTCCTGAGAAAAGCATTATAGTTTTGGCTTCAAGAGATTACGGTATTTTCAGCAAGTATCTTAAGGATATGGCGATGAGGCTTTCACTAGGCTTTTCACTATCAAAAATCTATAGCATTTTAAGTTCTAAAATTAGGGCTTGGAGAGCTAGGGTTTTCCTATTCATACTTACAGACGCTATTGAAGTTGGTGGTGGTAGTCCCGAAACCATTGAGAGTATGGCTTGGTTTGCTGAAATGTCTGAGCATGTTGAGAAAGAAAAAGCCTCCTCTATGAAAACACTTATGGTCATACCTTACATTGGCGCTTTAACAATAATAGTTTCTATGGTGTTTCTATCAGTTTTCATGAAAAACTTAGCTATCAGCGTTGGAGCTTACAGGAATGCTTTAATGCTTGTTATGCCTGCTACGATATTTAACGTTTACATTATGGGCTTAATTACCGGTAAAATATCTAGTGGAACAGTGTCTGCTGGATTCAAACACGCCATCGTACTTACAGGTCTCACCTTACTTTTACTCATACTCTCACCTATGCTTGAAGTATTTTCAGCTCCATTTACTGTTCAGCAGGTGTAAACGGAATGGTAAGGTTTAAGATTAGAAAAAGATTTTTTGGTAGGAAGAAGGGTTCGCTTGCTGAAAAGCTTTCCAAACTCCTTAGGAGAAGAGGTAAGAAGAGAGTAGAGGAAATAATTAAGGGCATCATTAAGCGTGAGCCAATAACGATTCTACCTCTTAAACCAACATACACTATTATCGAAACATACTATGTTTATGAGCCATTTGCTAAGGTTAATATTGTTTCTATTCCTGAAAAGGGAGGTATGCTCGGATACTATGTTGAAGAATTTACCTTATCTGGGGATGAGCAGGAAATTCTAGAGAAACTAGTGGATATTTTAACCGAGGAACTTGAACCTGCTGAGTCTATTGAGGATTTGAAAACCTATGTTGCTCGTGAAGTTATAAGGTTAGCTAATAAGTATAGATCAGTGTTTAAGCTTACAGGTAGTAGGAGAGCTAAGATACTCTACTATGTTGAAAGAAACCTTCTAGGCTATGGTCCAATAGATCCTCTTATGAGAGATCCCAATATCGAAGACATTAGCTGTGATGGTGCAGGTAAGCCAATATATGTTTGGCATAAGAAATATGAGAGCTTACCTACAAACATTATTTTCAACACTACTGACCATTTAAACGATTTCATCATGAGACTTGCCCATATGGCAGGTAAGCATGTTAGCATAGCCTTTCCGATTCTCGATGCTATGCTTCCTGAGAAGCATAGGTTAGCTGCTACTTTTGGAACAGAGGTTTCACCTAGGGGGCCTACGTTCACTATTCGTAAGTTTAGGGAGAAGCCTCTATCACCAACTGAACTTATTAAGTCAGGTGTTATTAACGAGCTTTTTGCAGCCTATATTTGGTACATGGTTGAGAAGAGAAGAACATTCATGATTGCTGGAGGTACTGGTGCTGGTAAAACAACATTACTTAACGCTTTTAGTCTCTTCATCAGGCCAGGTATGAAGATTGTTACTGTTGAAGACACTCCTGAGCTTAACTTGCCCCATGAGAACTGGGTTCAGCTTTCAACTAGGGCTAGCTATGCTTTAATGGGTCAAACTTCTGGTGAAATAACGCTTTACGACCTTATCAAGGTTAGTTTAAGATATAGGCCCGACTACATTATTGTAGGTGAAGTTAGAGGCGAAGAAGCATTCGTACTATTTCAAGCAATGGCTAGTGTATCTTACGATACACCCATACTTATTAGAGATGAAAGAGGTAATGTAGAATTAATTAAGATCGGTGAATTCATTGATAAATTCTATAGAGAAAGTGAGGAACGGGCAGCTAAGTTCGTAAACGGGTATTATGTGCTAAGTAATGATGGATTCAACATTACTTGGAAACCAATAAAGTACGTTCTTAGGCATAGTACTGATGAAATATATGAGATAGAGTATGAAGGGGGAGGTAAGATTGAGGCAACAGGTAGTCATAGCGTATTCGTACTTAATACTAACGACTTAAGAATAATCGAGAAACCTGTTAGTAAATTACGTGAAAGTGACTTACTGATTTCGTTCAAAGGAAATAGTGAGAGTAGTAAGGAGTATAAGGCCGTAGATGTTATGGAGCTTGTTAAAGACTGTGACGAAGTATATGTGGATGGACTGCCTGAAGAGCTTAGAAAATACGCTAAAGGAAAGAATCCTATACCTGTACAGCAGTACATAAAACTAAGAGATAGGGTTAATGACTTAAGCATTAAGAGTAATTCATTAACCGTTAGAGTGAGAAGAAGCAAATATGTATTGCCTTCTAAACTAGTGCTGGATGAAGCATTAGCTTTTCTATTTGGTGCTTACATAGCTGATGGATGTATTAAGCACCATAGAGGTAAGAGAATATGCTTCACCTTTGGAGCGGATGAGGGATACATAGCAGAGAAAGTAGTTAAGATAATGTATGATAAGTTTAACGTAAAGCCTGTAATTAATGAACGTGGTACATACGCGATTTACGAATATCCGCACACATTGCTTGCTACAGTTTTTGAGAAGTTGTTAGGAGATAAATTAACCAATAAGAGAATACCGTCAATACTATGGAATTCGCCTAAGAATGTTGTGAAATCATTCTTAGAGGGGCTAGTGGCTGATGCTCGTAGAACGCTTAGGAGAAGATATACAAGCTACATTACATCCAATAAGGAATTAGCTTATCAATTACTATGGCTTGCACGCTATGCAGGATTCTATTCAGAGTTGGTGGTAGAGGAAGGCTTGGGTAAGAATTTAGGTAGAAAGTACTATAACGTATTAATCTACCTAGACGAGAGGTATAAAAGGCCAAATGCTTCGGAGAGAATACCTGTTGAGTTATTACTTAAGTTAATTGTGCATGCGAAACCTAGGTCTATGCCTTTAGAATTAACGTACATAAGGAAGAGAAAATTTGTGTCTAAGAAAGTAGCGCTTAAGGTTATTGAATGGATAAAGAAGAAAGGTAAATTAACTGATTTCAGCATGAGCTACTTAAGGAAGTTAGAGGCATTAATCAATGGCGATATTATAATTGTGAAAGTAAAGAAAATAAGGAAGAAGCCCTATAAAGGGTACGTATACGACATATCGGTACCTGAGACGGAGTCGTTCTTCGGAGGTTCTGTACCTATACTGCTACATAATACAGGTCATGGCGGTTTAAGTACTATTCACGCTGAAACCTTAGATTACGCTATTAAGAGGCTTACTTCGCCTCCTATGAATATTCCTCCAACATACATGAAGCTTATGAACATTTTCATGCATATTAAGAGGGTTGTTAAACCTAGAACTCCCACTAGGCTTAAGGTTGAAAGGAAAGTTACTATTGCTCAGGAAGTTGCCGATTATAATGATTTCAGAACTGTTATGAAGTGGGATCCTGTGAAAGATGTTCATGAGGTTTACTTTGACAACTCTGTTTTGCTTAGGGAGCTTGCTGAGCAGTCAAGTATAACTGTTGACGATGTTTTGGAGGATATTCATAAGAGGGCTATATTTCTTAAGTGGCTTATTGCTAGGAACATTCTCGATGTTTGGGAGGTTGCTAGATATATTTTCAAGTATAGTTTCGACCCTTCGAACATGTATAGGATGGCTCTTGAAGATTTAAAATCCTTAGGCGTTGATGTGGAAGCATTAGCTAAGATTTAAAGGTAAAAACGTTTAATACTTTTCTTCCAGAACATTATTTAGCGTATATGGGTTCGATGGGTTTTGAAGGGGTAGCTGTTGTCACCTTTGGTTGTTGAGAGGAGCTATGGTAGTTTAAAGGAGCTCCTTAGAGATTTAGAGGATAGAATAGTTAAAATTAGGGAGCTAATAGCTCATTATTTAAAAGAAATTGACGAATTAAACAAAGCGATTACGAGGGAAGACGCATTACGCTCATACCTTTTAAGATACGGTATTAGGCTTCCCCATCCTCCAAAAACACCAATAGTTGAAATAACAGATGATTCATCAATAATAGTGGAAACAAACCCAAGAGACATAATACCAATTTACGAAGAAATCTCAGACAAACTACAGCAAACCCTAGACAAACTAGTACAAATAGCGGACATACTAAAAAACGTACAAAACATAGAAGCACCAATAAAAGTCTTCTACGAAAACGAAATACCAAAATACATAATCATAAACCTAAGAAAAATCGAAACAAAATAGAAATGGCGGCGGGGCCCCCCAATGGTAGCGGGGGGTGGATTTGAACCACCGACCTCGGGTTCGACCTTTTCAGTGTGTCTCCGAGACGGGCGGCCCGGCTATTAGAATGTATGAAAAGGTGGCACTTATAAACTTTTATTATGTTCTAAAAATTTTCTTAAAGCCTTAGCCACATTGTCTTCTACTTTTAATTTCTCGATATTGTAAAGTAGTGCTTCTAATTTCTTTTTGCACTTTTGGGAAATTTTCTTCATCACTCTATTTCCTTCCTCGTTTCTTAAATATATGACAAGTATTGGTGCAGTTCTTCTCTCAGAATATCTAAAGTCTACATATGCAGAATAAGCCTTAGCTAAGAGATCCTTCAATTCTTTAACACTGTACTTGCATTCATATATTTGCTTAAGGTTCTCATAATACCTAAGTAACCTAATCCTTCTTTTCTTATGAAATATGAATTTCATGGTCTCCTCGAGAAATGTTAAATTAACAAATCTTATTTGTTGCTCATAATGAGGTTTTGACCTATACTTTCCCGTAGTAATGTATCCTAGTTCTTTCAGCGAGTGTAAGATTCTATAGATTACTCTTCCTTTTTCGCTAGACATGTTAAAGGAAATGGCAATGTAGCCTCCGGGTTTACCCACATAACCATCACCATCAATTATTCCCGCCAATAAAGCTGCTCTTTCTGAAAACCCTAAATTCCTAACGTATTTCTCAGGATTAACAATTAAATGTTTAACAGCCTCTCTCAAGGATTTTGAAACGTAATTTCTTAGGAATATTTTTAAGTCGAAATAGCAACTTCCTAGCCTCTTAAAATTCTGCTTGTTAAGCGAGATTTCTACAGTCTCGACTAAATCGGGTAGTGTAGTTAATAAAGCATGTAGGGTTTCTAAAGTTAATCCTCTGAAACACACTAGTTTTGTATGGTTTTTTCTCAAATATTCCGAAAGACAGCTGTCAGTAAGTAGCAATCCTAAGAACTTGTTGAAACGTACACCTTTCCTCACAAGTCCCCTTTAAAACTCTAGTTCCTTATAAAAGGATAACGAGAGAGGTAGAAAGGAGGCCGGGCCGCCCAGGGCTCCTATGAGCCCCGCGGGCTACCTGGCTACCCTACCCCGCTATGTTACCCCGCCGTTTATAGTTTTTTGTGGTGTGGGTTTTTAAGTTTTTATGGGTTGTGCCATTTTGGTATCATTTTTGTTGGTGGTTTTGTTTTTTCTTTGCCTATTCTCTGTGGTGGTTTCATTAGGTGTCTGTATGCTCTTGGTGGTGGCGTGTATGTTCCTGGCTTTAGTGTTCTAGGTTTTTTCACAGGTGTTTTCCTTAGGTTTAGTGATTTGTAGCCGCATTTTGGGCATTTGAAGCCTTTACCTTTACCTGCAGATTTCATTCTAGCACCGCATTTTGGACATTTAGGGTTCATGTAGATTATTTCTTCGGAAACCTCTAAGACATCTATTCTCTCAAGATTAACAGTTACCCCATGTTTTGAAGAAGCAGGCCTAATACCACCATAAACCCTAACGCTATCTCCAACCCTAAGTTGCTTAATAACGTCCCTAAACCCTCCAGTAGGCTGATATGCTACACAATCTATTTCATTTACACCATCAGTAAGTGTGAACACCACATGACCACCCGATATTATCCTAGGGTTCCGGGAAACCTTGCCTTCAAGAGCAATAGACTGGTAAACTCTAATCTCAGAAATTCCCTTAACAACCCTAATGTGAGCATCTGTTGCCTGATTTGTTCTAAAAATAACCCATCTCTCAATAGGTTCTCTAACCTTAACAATATTGAAAGCTTTAAGAACAGCTTCAGCAGACTCCCCCCTAATACCTAAAAGAACAGGGTCAGGTCCATGAGGAGTTATTAGAACCCTGGAAACCTCATAATCTACGTTAAGAAAGGTTTCGGAACCCAAAACCCTATCCATTTCGAAAACAGATTTTTCATCAACAACCCTAGGTTTACCATAGTTTTCCCTAACACGGTAAGCCAAGAGCTCATAAGTGTAATCACCTTTATCTAAAGGTTCACCAATAGCAGCTAAAGCGCCAACAACACCTCTCCTACCCTTAAAACTGAAAACCCTAACTCCTGCTTTGCTAGCAATTTCGAACGCTAAATCAGGTAGTATGACATCCTGAATAGCTTTCCTAGAAAGCCACCTTAAATCACTACTAATTTCCCCCACTAGAAAAGCTATTGCCGGTTGAGATTGTGGATGACTAAATTCTCCAATGTAATCTCTAACTTCAGAAACAACATACTCTACAAGATTATCTAAACGTCTCTCTTCAACAAGAAATCTTAGAGCTGTTGCTCCATTACCCCTCGTTTTCCATGGAATATTAGGGTTTAAACGTATAAGGTTAGGGTAGTCGAAAAATTCTACGTTAAATTCCTTTTCAAGTTTAGGGATAAGTTTAGCTGTTAAATGTGTAGTACATCCTCCTTCAGGAGAATCTATATCGTCGAACCCTATGTGTACTTTAACTTGGGCCACCATAGTTTATCGTTTCTTCTCCTTAAACACTCTACCCTCAACAATAATCATAGTTAATGTTGCTTTAACCTTAGGTATTCTCCTAATTTTCCACGTAATAACCTCTTTAAGCTTAGACATATCGGGTGCTTCAACCTTAGCAATAATATCGTAGCTTCCATATACAATGTATGCTTCAGTAACGTACTCGACCTTACCTAAAGCGTCGAGAACTTCTTCTTCAGCACCTATTTCAGTATTTAAAAGAACAAAAGCTGTTGACATAGAGGAGGCTCCTCCGCCATAAAAATTTATTTCGGATTTGATAAGAGTTTCGCTAGAGTGGAAAACGCAATGGAAATCAGAATATTGATACTTCACCTTAGAGAAGATGATCCTAAAAAATGTACAGCTATGAAACTAGCTAAGCATGGGCTTGCAAAAATAATTCATAAGCCTTCTCAAATACCTTATAATGCTGTAGTTTTAGATCCTTTCTCTCCAAAAGCTTTCTCGATAGAAGACAGAGAGTTCATCAAGAAATATGGTGTGGTAGCTGTCGATGCTTCATGGCATTCCGAAAATATTAGAGAATTTTTTCTGAAGAAAATACGTAGGGGAAAACATAGAGCACTACCGTACCTTATAGCTGTGAACCCTATAAACTACGGTAAACCGACAATTCTAAGTACAGCAGAAGCTATTGCAGCATCTCTTTACATAGCGGGGTTTAAGGAGGAAGCTGAGAAAATAATGTCAATTTTCAAATGGGGCCCAACATTTCTAACGCTAAACAGGGAATTATTGGAAGCCTATAGTAAAGCATCTTCAAGTATAGAGGTTGTTAAAACACAGTTCGAATTTATGGGGAAGAAAGCTCCCGCACCCGAACCATAACCCGCCTTCTGTAATGTAGCATTTCGCTAAGCGGGCGCACCCGCACCTTCACGTAGGCATTCATCGGTGCCTACTCGCCCTTACACCCCGCGGGTCGGCCGTTTCAACGCATCCCCCACCATACTCAGCGGGTTACTGACCCTCCGTTACCGGAGGGCCCTCACCGCCTCATAGACATCCGGTAGGGGCCGTGTCGTTTCTGTGCCGGAGCCACGGCTATTAGCCGTGCGCCTTACGGCGCCGCGGACCTACGGAGTGGGCGGAGCTTCCTCAGACCCCCTTTAAGGGAGGGTCCGTAAGCTACTGTTCGGGTGCGGGAGCAATAAACTACTATTTCACACGGCGTTTATTTAAGTTTCTTCACTTAGAACTTTATCTAGCAAGTTTTTCTATTTCATCCTAATGTTCTCATATAAAAATTTCGGAATTTAGGGGAGAGAGTCCACGATTAAACCAGGTTTATTTTTCGCTACAAACACACGTTTCTCTCCCATTAAAAAGCAAAACAAATGCTTCGAAAACGTTACCGTGACTTAAAGGTTTCTTCATAGTTCTATTAACGATAAAAACGGCTCTAATAAGCTTAACATTGAATTTTAAATTCTAACTAATCCCCTAAGAGCATATCCCCACGAGATTCCATTCTAGAACTCCTCTTGAAGTCTTCAAATACGAGCCTATCTAACTGGTTTATGTAGAGTTTATATGTAGCATTACAATTTACCTTTTAATTACCCTGCTCCATACGAAACCGTTGTTCCACGTTTCACAATATCATCCTTAAATAGAATGAACATCATGATTAATGATATTAACATTATTATGAAGCCTATTCCATTTACAGATAGAATTAATGGTATCAAGCTAAATGTTAAGCTTTTTCTTTTATGCATAGTTTCTCGTGCTTCCTTATCGGACACTTGCGGAGAAAAGCTCTCGTTAATATACAACATAATATAGATGCCCAAGTATAGGAGAATGCCTACTATAATTATGCTCGTGATTATAGCTGCGATTTTCACTTTGGAACCCCTATGATATCTCTACTCAGGGCTATTTTAGGAAATAGGGAGGAGTTTCGACCGCAGATCCTTACCAAAACTTAAAGAAAACCTTAAGGTGATGTAATGTTTAAGGAGCGGGTATAGTTAATTAAGGTTAATCTTACCTACATGTAAGGCTTACCGAGCGAAACCTCTCTCTTTGCTTTATCCCACCAGACACTTGAACGGAAATTATGATACATTTTTTCGGGAGCTTCCTCCTGTTTGAGCACGAATGCCTTATATACAGCATATAAAGGGGATGAGATGTATACCATGTAGTTATTTGACAAAACATATCCAAAATTGTTAATTAACGTATAATCAAGTGTTACAAAAATATAGTATGTGTTATTTAGAAGCTGAAAACCAAATACCCTCGATAAGATAAGTTTATCAGACTTATGAATGCCTTTAAGATCACGTTCATTTAGCATACTATTAAAGATCACATCAAGCATTTTTCTAGTATCATCGTCCTCTAGTAGAATATAATTACTTTTTAACAATTCTATGTATACACATAGCGTATATGTTTGCATAATCATCCATTAATGTTCTCATTAAATTCTCTACTACCCTTATTGCATCTTTCACTGTAAAGGCGTTTGCACCATAAATGCTTATTACTATGTTTTCTTCGAGGAATCTAAGCTGATTTCTTTTTCTTTCGAAGGCTGTTTCAGAAAGCTCGCCTTTTTGCTTAGATAGAGCATTATGCTTTTCTTTGAAAAAGCTATCTATCAATGGTAATGCGTGAGATTTATGATGCTTAGATGAACATTTTCTAAGGTATTCCCTAAGATCCCTATAGACTTCCACAGAATAGTTAAGAATATCTTTTAGAATACTTTTTACCTCATCAAGAATTTGTTGCGTTATACATAGTGTATATCCATGATCTTTTGCTTCTTTAAAGAAAAAACCTAGTGTTCTTGAAAAGGGTGTTATCCCTTCTAAAACATCATATATGATAATATTCGTGTCTACTATGAAACTTACTTTACTTTCCCTTGGCAACTTTATGTACCCTTGGATATATGAGATTAATATGTGCTAACCATAGTAGCCCAAAACGTTAATGTATATTTTGAAAGAAGTCTCATAGTAAGAAGAGGCTCCGTTTCATTATATTTAGCTATCTTAAATATCAGTGCATGTAGGCTTTCAACGAGTTTTTCATTTAAGTCATTAAGAACCTCTATATTTAATGTCTTTGATTTTTTAAGTATTTTCTGTAGATTTATCGGGTGAACATCATCTAGAGTGTCGATGCAATTGAGCAGTATATAAAATAATATAACACATGCATTTAACCGAGTATTTCTTTCGTAAGGACGAATCTCTCTATATATCTCAATTTTTAGGGTTTTTTCTAGAAGAGCTTTCTTTCGTTTTTCTACCTGCTTAACTCTCCCGGGATACCTTGAGGGCAAAATTTTAAGTAAGCTCTGTAACTCTCTAAGTTTTATATCCCATAATTTTTCTGTAAGTTTCTCGTCAATATCGAGATATAATCTCATATTGCCTAAGACTACGGGGGGTATATTGGATTCTACGAGTAGATGCTCAATAAACCTCTTAATCTCTGATATAGCTTCAAGATCTTTCTTTTTAAGTTCGCTAAGTATATTTATTATCTTTTTAATTTTTACACCTATAGGCTTCTTTGATTCAAGTATTTCATCTATTCTTTTATTTATATCTTCAATTTGTTTTTTTGTCTCTGCCATAATATGTTCTCTTAATTCATTAATATTGAGAACGGGTTTAATTTTATACTGTGCAAAGATATAGTTTAAGTTATTAAATATGTAAAGAGCGTTCTCTTCAACTATTTTTAGTGCATTATCACCATGAAACTTAGGTTGCTGGATTTCACTTACATCAATATTACTATGTACTTCATTTGTTAATACTAATGCTGAAGGTGCTGAGACTGTAAATGTATCCACAAAATACACCCAAGTAGTATTTAAGGAGTTTATAGCGGTACTATGGGAATACTCTTAATAAAGCTATATATTTTTACCTAATCTTAACATTTAATACCTATTGGTGATGTAAAGTTAAGAATCTTGGTAAGATTTTTAGGCTTCTCGCTCTCTTTCTTCTATTTTCTCGTATTATTCTGGTTATTTTTCATACCTATGTCTGTTAGCTTGTAGTATGTTCATGTTTTGTCTTGAATCTTTTCCACGAGTTTCATTGCTATTAGTAATTTTATTGTTACATCCACGGTTTCCCATGATACTTTTGTTGCTTCATGTATCTTGGTTATTTTTAGTGGTTTCCCGCTTAATGCTAGTAGGTTTCTCTTCATCTCGTAGGTTAGTTTGCAGTCTTTCCACAATAACATCATTCGGTATTCACAATGTACAGCGCTATCGCTATTTACCAGAAGTTTTCTGACTTATTTTGTAACTTATATTGCAACCACTCTGGCTAAAGTGTTTTTATCTTAGTGCGTAAGTTAATAAAAAGGGCGTAGTTATACGAATCATGGGTTAACTACTTATGAAAGTAACCAACATTTTATTTTGGGTGATATCATTCCTCTAAAATATGTAGTTAAAAAAGTGAAAGGCCACTACTACGTTTATTTGCAGGGTAGAAATAGCGAAGGAAAAGTAGTAACAAAATACATTGGACCACTCGAGAAAATCGTGGGAACATATTTGTTAGCCGAAGAAAAAGTGTTGGTGGACCGGCCGGGATTTGAACCCGGGACCTCTCGGGTGCAAGCCGAGCGCTCTGCCAGGCTGAGCTACCGGCCCTGCTTCACCCATATAGTTACTTAGTAGGTAGTTTTTAAACTTATTATTTTGGTGTTTTGGGGAGACCTATTTATTCCTCCGGTTCCATTATTTCTACTCTAGTGTGTTCGAGGAGGGGTTTGCCGGGTTTTGGTGGAGCTTGAAGATATCTTCTTGAGGGTTATTAAGTCGGGTATTTTCCGTAATAGGGATATTCTTAAGCCTGATTATATTCCCGATAAACTTCCTCATAGGGAGAGGGAGATTCGTAAGCTTGGGGGTATTTTAGCTCCTGTTCTTAAGGGCTCTCGTCCAAGTAATGTTTTCATTTACGGTCTTACTGGTACAGGTAAAACTGCTGTTACGAAATATGTTACTAGGAAGCTTGTTGAAACAGCTAAGAAATTCAATGTTAACGTTAAGGTAGCATATGTTAACACTAGGCAAAGCGATACGCCATACCGTGTTCTCATGGAGCTTGCTGAATCAGTAGGTGTAAAAGTTCCTTTCACAGGAATTCCTGCTGCAGAAGTTTACCGTAGATTTATTAGGGGTCTTGAAAACCTAGGTGCAACACTAATAGTTATCCTCGACGAAATAGACTACCTAGTTAAGAAGCATGGTGACGACATACTTTACAGGCTTTCGAGAACAAATGAAATCCTAAGTAACTCCGAAATTTCAATGATCGGCATAACGAACGATGTAAGGTTTAGCGAAATACTTGACCCAAGAATTAAAAGTAGTCTCGGAGAAGTTGAAATGGTTTTTCCACCATACGATGCTGTCCAACTTGAAGACATTCTTTCTGAAAGAGCTAAGAAAGCATTTTACGAAGACACATTAGATGATGGAGTAATCCCGCTATGTGCTGCTTTAGCAGCTAAAGAACATGGCGATGCTAGGAAAGCACTTGACCTCCTAAGAGTTGCTGGAGAACTCGCAGAACAAGAAGGTGCAAGAAAAGTAACTATTGACCATGTTTGGAAAGCACGTGATGAACTTGAGAAAGACAAGGTTTCAGAAATAGTTAGAACAATGCCTTTCCACGGTAAACTAGTTTTAGCAAGCATTTACAGATTACAAATGAGGAAAACAAGCCCACCTACGACAGGCGAAATATATTCCGAATATAGAGCATTGTGTGAAAGAATGGATACAGCATCTCTCACATATAGGAGAATAAGCGACATAATAAACGAACTGGACACGCTAGGGCTAATTGAAGCACAAATAGTTAGTAGAGGAAGGTATGGTAGAACGAAAATTGTTAAACTAAATGTTCAACCGAAAATAATAGAGGAAGTAATGTTAGAGGACAGATATCTTGAAGGAATACTCCAGTAGCAACCCCTTAATGGCTGTAGGGTTCGAAGACGGTTACTTCCCACCTAAACTTAAAGAAATGAAGGGTTATAGGACGGTTTTAGCCGCAGTCTTAATGGAAAATGTGAAGCCAAAATCTGTAGTACTGAATTTAATAGAGATTGACGGTTTAGACGGAACAGAAAAAGCTATCCAAGCGCTCTTAAAGCTTCAGGGAAAAAGCCAGGTAGATGTTGTTTTACTTGGAGGAATAACCTTTGCGGGATTTAATATAATAGATCCCGTAGAAATATATGAAGCCTTTGATAGGTCGGTTATTGTCGTTACGGAGGACAAACCTTCAGATGAGGAAGTTGAAAAAGCACTTAGAAAACACTTTCTCGACTGGAAGGACAGATTAAAAATACTTAGGAGATTTAGGGAGAAAGCGAAAATACATAGGGTACGTAAGGTTAAAGGGAAACTGTTTATTCAACCTTTAGGCTTAAATGTTGAAGAAGCCGAAAACATAGTGTTGAAACTTATTCTGAAAGGTAAATACCCTGAACCTTTAAGATTAGCTAAAACCATTGCTTCATCGCTAGCTAAACTTATATTTCACGAAGAACGGTACCTTTAAAGGAAAAATTCTTGGGGGTTTCATGGAGAATGCAGCTTGATTATTTGGAACCAAGATGGTTATGGCATTTCGAATGGCAAACACCGAGAGAATTCAGCGCTGACGCAATAGACAAGGTGGTTTATATTGGTAAGTCCAAGTACCAGATAATTGAGGTTGTCGAAACTTTTGAACATGGAAGAACCCTCATACTTGACGGTAGAATTCAATCCGCCGAGAAGGACGAGTGGATATATCATGAAGCCATAGTTCACCCGCCAATGTTAGCTCATCCATGGCCTGAAAGAGCTCTCGTAATAGGGGGTGGTGAAGGAGCAAACCTTAGGGAGCTTCTAAAGCATAAGAGTGTTAAAGAAATAGTGATGGTTGATTTGGACAAGAAAGTCATAAACATTGCTAAGAAGTACTTATGGAAATGGCATCAAGGAGCTTTCGAAAATCCTAAGGTGAAACTGATTATAGGGGACGGTAGAAAGTTTGTTTCAGAATATCCCGGAGAAAAATTCGATGTAGTAATACTTGACCTAACAGACCCCGTAGCAGGAGGGCCATCATATTATCTATACACCTACGAATTCTACAGCTTAATTAAGAAGAACGTTGTTAAGCCCGATGGTGTTGTTGTTACTCAAGCAACATCTCTAGTATATTCTATTGAAGCACATGCAATGATAAGGAACACTTTAGCCAAAGTGTTTAAGAAAACTTCAACGTATAAAGTGTTTGTCCCAGCATTTCATAGTATCTGGAGCTTTGTTGTAGCATCAGATAAATGGGATCCTAAAGAACTTAGTAAGGAGGAGGTCGAAAAGAGAATAAGGGAAAGAATAGTGGGAGAACTAAGATTCTACGATGGTGAAACACATGTCGAAATGTTCCTCCTACCCAAACATATTAGGAAGAGAATTAGTGAAATCAAAGAAGTAGCATATGATAAAAAGCCCCCTTCATTACCGCTTTAGTAAGGCAAATTAAATGTTTTTTAACCCAAATATAGAAAAAAAAGCTTAGGCGCCGGGGTGGCCGAGCGGTCTAAGGCGGTGGGCTCGAGACCACACCATTTCCGGCTAAGAAATCGGGAGACCCACTGCCCCCTTCGCGGGGCGCGCGGGTTCGAATCCCG
>Ga0190363_1001091_pt1 | contig 16146 bp, 17 predicted proteins | sample 48721867_MG_FD_161272 | JGI IMG/M metagenome (GOLD analysis project Ga0190363, IMG submission 161272) | Hydrothermal vent microbial mat bacterial communities from Southern Trench, Guaymas Basin, Mexico - 4872-18-6-7_MG | ecosystem: Environmental > Aquatic > Marine > Hydrothermal vents >... | reverse complement strand
GGATGATAATGCAACCTCTGAAAATGGGAATGTTTATACGGTTCATGTTGAAGATAATGGTTCCGGTATACCTGCCAGACATATTCCTTCAGCTTTTGGTCAGGTTTTTTATGGTTCAAAATATAAGCTACGCCAATCAAGAGGAACATTTGGTTTAGGAGGAACCATGGCTATACTGTATGGTCAAATAACAACCAACAGTCCTGTTAAGGTTATCTCATCAACGGGTGAAAAATACATTCATGAATATGAGTTAATGATTGATATTCAACGTAATAGACCTGTTGTTTTAAGACATAAATCCTACAAAAATGAGAATGGTTGGCATGGAACCATTATTGAGGTTAAAATTGAGGGTGATTATCCTAGGGCTATGTCAAAAATTCTTGAATATTTAAAACAAACAGCTATAGTTGCACCTTATGCAAATCTAACTTTTGTAGACCCTAAAGGAAGACTTTATAGGTTTGAAAGGGTAACTGAGGAAATGCCTAAACCTCCATCAGAAACTAAACCTCATCCTTATGGTTCTGATGTTGAAACAATTAAAAGAATGATTTCAACAACCCCCTGTAAAGATATGCTTAGCTTTATGATAACTCATTTTCATAAAGTTGGGAAAATTACTGCTGAAAAATTTTTAAATTTTGCAGGAATTTCACTTAGAAAAAGACCTAAAACTTTAACCAACAATGATATTGTTGAACTTGTTAAAGCTATGAAAGAGTATAGAGGATTCAGGTCTCCTTCAGCTGATTGTCTTTCACCTTTAGGTGAAAACCTACTTAAAGCAGGAATATTAAAAGAATTAAAACCTGAGTTTATATCTGTTAAGCAACGTCCACCATCAGTTTATTCTGGTTACCCGTTTATTGTTGAGGTTGCTATTGCTTACGGTGGGGAAATACCCAAAACCGGAGATATTTTACTTTATAGGTTTGCAAACAGAATTCCTTTGCTTTATGATGAGGCAAGTGATGTTTCATGGAAGGTTGTTCATACATTGATAAATTGGAGACATTACAATGTTGATGTTCAAAATGCACCTTTAGCAGTGTTTACCCATATTTGTTCAACAAAAATTCCTTATAGAAGTGTTGGGAAAGAGTTTATTGCGGATATTCCAGAAATTGAAAGAGAAATTTTAGGTGGACTTAGGGATGCTGCAAGAGAACTTTCAGCCTACCTAACCAGAAGAAGAGCAATAGAAATGGAGAAAAAAAGAATTGATATTTTTGAAAAATTTTTACCTAAAATTGCAAAATTTTCAACTGAGCTTGCAAAAGAAAAGGAGGTTCCGGATGTAAAAATTTTGTTAAAAAAGGTGGTTAAATATGGCTCAGAAGAAGAAATCCATGAAAGCCAAGAAGAGTGAGGTTTTAAACAGCCTAGTAGAATTGGGTAAACGTATTTATTGGCAACTTAATTCTGGTGAGTTTCCATGGATTGAAATGCCTAGTAGGTCTACAAGAAATATTCTTTACGATAAAGAGTTAAGACAGTATGTTTTAGGTGAAAAACGTATTAGAAGAATTTCTAGAAATATTAGACATATAAGACCTTTCACCCAGCTTATTTGGCTTGCGGATATGGTACATCAACTTATTGAAATGGGTAAAACAAGCACCTTAAGAGATATTTACTATATGGCTCAAGCTTATGATGTTGATTTTAGTGACCAGGCCGAATCGGATGATATTATAACAGACTTAGAAACTTTAATCTCCTATGCAAGAGAAGATTTTAATGTTTTTCCAGAGGAAAGAAGTGCAATTTATGGGAATTTAACCATAGAATACACGGTGCCAAGATATGAAGGGAAAAGACTTAATTTAACTGTTCACCCAGATGGTGTTATGATTGGTCCAGCTTTAACAAGTGCAGATTTTATTGATACAGATGCAGAAATAGTTTTATGTATTGAGAAGGGTGCAATGTTTACACGTTTGTTGGAGGAAGAAGTTCATAAAAAATTTAATGCTATCCTTATTCATACTGCAGGTCAAGCACCCAGAGCAACAAGACATTTAATTCACAGGTTAAATGAGGAGTTAAAACTTCCTGTCTACATTTTTTGTGATGCTGACCCTTGGGGTATGCATATTGCTCAAGTTATCATTTCAGGTTCAGCGAATGCAGCCCATTTAAAGGAACTTACAACTCCAGATGCAAAATGGGCTGGTGTTTGGGCATCAGACATTACCGAATATAAGCTTCCATCTGAAAAGTTAAATGAACTTGACTTAAAACGTTTAAAAGAACTGGAAAAAGACCCAAGATATAGTGAAGGAATTTGGCAAAGAGAAATTCAAGTTTTTAACAAAATTCAAAGAAAAGCTGAACAAGAAGCTTTTAGCAGATATGGATTGACAAAAATAGTTGATGATTACTTACCCAAAAGATTGGAGGAGATGAAAAGCTATTAGAAGCTTAAACCTTTTATGGACAAACATTTAAACATCTCCATATATTCTTTCCATTAGAAGATAGGGTGATTAAGTGGTTGGGGTGGATATTTCTCCTTGAAAAAGATACTTATTTGTCCAAAATGTGGGTTTAGGTTTGATATATCCTATGGAAGAACATTTGCATGTGGTGGTTGCCCTTCAGTAGTTCAATGTTCCATGGCTAAATGCCCAAAATGTGGTTTCGAGTTTAATATTTAAAACATGCTATTCTTTATGATTTCTAGTTTAAAAATGTATTTATGTGTGCATGTATACACATATAAATATGGTTAAAACTATAACTATAAAAGATGAAGTTTACGAGGAACTTCTTAAGATTAAAAAAGCTGGTGAAAGTTTCAGTGACGTTATTATGGGGCTTTTAAAACGTAGAAGGATGGATTTATCGGCTTTTTTTGGTGTGTTTAGGGATGTGGATGTTTGGATGGAAATTGAGAAAGAGATTTTAAAAGACCGTAAAAAGGTGTTGTTGAGATGAAATTGTTGGATTCTTCAATTGTTATAGGAATTTTAAGAGGTGATAAAAAACTTAAAGATGTTGTTAAAGAGCTTTCTAAAGAAGAAGTTGCTACAACGGTTCTAACATACTTTGAACTTTTCTCAAGAGTTTATCATCGAGGATTAGTGGATGAAGAGAAGATTCTTAGAAATCTACTTAAACTAATGAATATTTTAAATTTGGATGAAATATCTGCAGATAAGGCTGCCGAAATCATGGGTAGACTTTTGAAGGTTGGTAAACCTGTAAATATTATTGATGTGCTAATATCTGGAATAGCTTTGGCGAATGGGGTTGAGGAAATAATCACCAAAGATATTGACTTTAAAACGATTGAGGAAGTTTACGGTTACCCTAAAATTAGAATAATTTAATCACCTTAATTCTCTAAGAATTTTTCATGAACAAATTCTATATTGTGTGACGGTAAAGAGAATGGAAAGGTTTATATATCTCTAGCGATATCTCTAGAGATATAGGTGAAACCAAATGGCAAAAGTATACAGTACGATCCCCAGAGGATTTTCAAGATTCTACATTCTCCACCTACTCAAAGAAAAACCTATGACTGGAAAAGAAATAATTGATGAGGCTGTAAAAAGAAGTGGGGGTGCTTGGAAACCTTCACCAGGACTTGTTTATCCTTTGCTTGGTAGACTTTTATCTGAAAACTTGATAGAAGAGGTTGCTGAAGGGAAATTTAAGATAACATCTAAAGGTGAAGAAACTTTAACCCAATACGTAAAAATTCAGGAGCAAATCGAAAAACAGTTAGAGGTTTTAAGAAAATTAGGGTTTAACGCATTAACAACAGGAAAAATTCTTGTTGAGGAAACCTTAGATAAAATAGTAGGTTTAACAAAGTTTTTCCATGAAAACCTTAAAAAATTTTCTCTTGAAACTCAAGAAAAACTTTTAACAAAATACAAGGAGTTTCTTGAAAAAGAACTGGAAAAAATCAAGGAAAAAGAAAAACAAGAAACAACAAAAAATTTTTAAAATTCCTAGAAAAACTTAAAATAGAAAACATCCCTTTCAATTTTTTGACCGGGCCCGTAGCTCAGCTAGGTTACATCCAGCCTAAAAGAGCGACAGAGTAAGTCGAAGCTCATAACCTGTTGGTCTCCGGTTCAAATCCGGACGGGCCCACCAAAAATAACCGGTTCATCTCCAAACTTCCACAGGTTTTTTTAGTTGTAGAACAAATAAAAAGAAAATACCCAGAAAGAACATTGAAAAATTTTGTTGAACATATGAAAATTTTAGATAAAAACACAGATATTGATAATCCTGTTGAGGTTTAAGATTTTATAAATCAACATTATCATAACAATGGGAAAAACATTTTGGACATATTATTTGATGTATGCAAAACAAAGAAACCTAAATATGAGGTTAGAAAAGTTGATGTTGAAACAATCCAACAATTAGTTAAAACCAGATGGGAAATTACAGTTCAAACAGACAAATAGGATAATATTCAAAAAACCCATGTAAATTTAGTGGATATTACCCCACCAAAAATTTAATTTTTGATATGACAGTATCATACAGTGTCATACCAATTCACACTTCTTATTTTTTGTTTTAAATCCTCAATCAAAAATAGTATATGTTTTACCCTATCCCAATCCTGAAAATACTGTTTCCAATTTTTTCCAACATGATGGTAAGATTTACGATTAATTTTGTTTGTGTTGATGTATAAAACACCAACCAATTTTCCCCTTTCCTCAACTGAAAAAACATGAAAACTCAAACCTTTAGGTAAAACAAACTTTTTAAATAATTTTTTGGAAAAATATGATGTTTAGTAGCTTTTTGGAAGTCCAAGTATATGTTGTCCAATAAAGTTTAAGATCATTTCATTGTTGACTGGTGCTATTCTTGCTGTTCTTAACCATGTTAGACAGGTTATGATGTCATATTCTGTAACAAAACCATAACCTCCATGAACTTGAATTGCTACATCACAAGCTTTGTATGCGGATTCTGAAGCTACAAGTTTTGCTATATTAGTATATTTACCAACAATTTGTGGATTTTCTTTGTTGTCAAAAGCTATAGCTGCTCTTTCAGTTACCAATTCTGCAAGTTCAAGACTTACATAAGACCTTGCAAGCGGATGCTGAACAGCTTGATAAGCCCCGATAGGGTCATCAAAAATTATTCTTTCCTTAACATAATTTACAGCCTTGTTAAGCACATATTTTCCAACACCTATACATGTACATGCAGTTACAATTCTTTCAACATTAAGCAAGTCAAAAAGATAGAAGAATCCTCTATCTTCCTCTCCAACACGGTCTTCAACAGGAACCTTAACATTATCAAAATATACGGTATATTGTTTTTCAGGAATCATCAATAAATCCATTTCAATTTCATCCATGCTTAACCCTTTAGCTTTTGTATCAACAATAAAAATGCTAAAACCTTTTCTTTTATCTATGTCTTTAACTTCTTCGTAAGGTTTTGTTCTTGCAATAACAATCATATGGTCAGATTCTTTAGCACCACTAATGAAAACTTTTTGCCCATTTAAAACATAATGGTCTCCTTCACGTTCAGCAAAAGTTTTAATTTTGTAAGAGTTAGTTCCAGCATCAGCCTCAGTTATTGCAAAACTAAAATAGCTTTCTCCACTACACATATTTGGAAGATATTTTCTTTTTTGCTCTTCAGTTCCATGTCTAACAAGCAAAATTTGACCCATAGGATGAGTTATAAATGCAAGTGTAACCAAACCTTGTTCAGCTAAACCTTGAAGAAGTATTCTTAACTCGTTTAAACCATAACCAGCACCACCATATTCTGTTGGAACCATCATTCCAATATATCCACTTTTACCTAGTTCTTTCCACATCTCCACAGGAAATTCTCTAATTCTAGCTTTTGAAAGCCAATATTCTCGGTTAAATTTTTTTGCAAAATCCTTGGTAAAACCTACAATCATTTTTTGTTCTTCCGTCATCCGGGAAACATCCAAACTTTAAACCCCCACCAAATCTTTGAAAAATGTTGAAGATTAAGTTATACTTAACTCTTTTCCAACCAAAAATTTTTATGGAAGAGTTTTTAACAGTTTAAAACAGAATTCTTTCCTAAATGGTGTTAAAATGTTGGATGTAACTGAAGAAAAAAAGAAAATCTTGAAAAAATATGAGGAAGATGTTAAATTTCTTGGCTCAATAAGAGTTGGAACCTATGAAGAAGCAAAAAAATGGGTTGGAAAAAAAGGTGAAACCTATTTTGTTGAAGAACCTGTAGATATTTCAAGAATAAGATTTTATTGTGAAATGTTGGAAGATGATAATCCTAGTTATTGGGATGAATCTTATGCAAAAAAACAATGGGGTGGATTAATATGTCCACCTGGTTTAATGCTATCTTTAACTTTACCATCTGTCTGGAGACCAAAAGAAAAATCTAAACCAAAATTTTTAGCATTAGAAATTCCACTTCCAGCTGAAACCTTTATAAATGTTGAAACTGAAACAGAGTTTTTTCAACCTGTTTATGTTGGAGATTATTTAAACTACCAAGATGAAATAATCGAGATAACTGAAGAAAAGAAAACTCATCTTGGGTCAGGTTACTTTATCACTATTTTAAGAACAATTAGAAACCATAAAGGTGAAATTGTAGCAAAAATTAAAAATGTAACCTTCCGTTTCAGGGTGGAAGAAAAATGAGAAAAATAAATTATAGATTTCGTTACTGGGAAGATGTTGAAGAAAATGAAATTATTCCAGAGGTTAAACTTCCTATAACCTACAGAAGAGTTATTCAAAGTGTTGCAGCTACTAGAGATTTTTTCCCAGCCTTTTTTAGCCCTGAATATGCTCAAGCTCAAGGTATTGAAAATATTTACCTAAATACCATGGTTTTTGAGGGGTTTGTTGATAAGGTTGTTACAAGTTGGGGTGGCCCCCATACATGGATACGTAAAAGAAAAATTAGGATGTTAAGACCTGTTCCTGCAGGTTCTACGTTAACATGTACCGGAAAAGTTGTTAAAAAATATGTTATAAATGAAGAATTTTGTTTAGATTTAGAGTTGATTCTTCAAAAATTTAAGGAGGACCCATCAAAAACTGAAAAAGTTTGTATGGCTTGGGTTACAATTATCCTTCCAAAAAAGAAACCAACCTAAATTTTTCCAGTTAACATTAAAATTCCAATTAAAAGAAGAATTATTCCCACAACAAGTTTTATAACTTTTCTTTTTTCAACAATCATAAAAATTTTAGGTAATTTTGTGGTTTGGGGATTTAAACCTTCAATTTTGATGCTCCGGGCGGGATTTGAACCCGCGACCACCGGCTCGAAAGGCCGGTATACTTAACCGGGCTATACTACCGGAGCTTTCCTATTTTTTCATCAAAAAATAGTTTAACGTAGATTTAAAAGTTTTTTCTACAAAAGTGTTTTTAAATTAATGTTTTTAAATTTTTATCAAACTTTCCAGTCTATTTTTATTTTGTTTGGCTGGAAAAATACTTTTACTAGATTTGTAACCGTTATTAGAAGCCATAAAGGTGATAGGAATAAGTAAAAAACTAGAAATTCTGCTGGGTTAAACCTATAATTTAATTTTTTTGCTGCAACATAGTAGAAAAGGGTTGATGCTAGAAGGCTTACTAAAAGTAAGGTTAGGTTTTTTATAAGGAGGACTGCAAGAAAAACTAGAAGGGTTGGTGGAATTAAAAACCCTAATTTTGAAGATAAAAATGTTAAAAGTAGGATTGTTGAACTTTCATAAGAGATAACAGTTGGAATAAAAATACTTATAAGAAAAAGAATGATGGAAGGTGAAATAATAAAAATTGAAGGTATTAATGTTTTTGGAAATTTAACCATAATTTTTGCTAAAGTTTTATAGTTTTCTTTTATCCATAAAGCTACACCTATTCCCCAACGTTTTCTTTGTCCATACCATGCTTTAAGAGTTGAAGGAACCTTTGTGTAAACTTCAAGTTTTTCAGCTTGTTTAAATTTACAATCTTCAAGAAAAGAACGTGTTCCAAGGTCTAAATCCTCGGAAACAATCCTTCTAAATCCACCCAATTTTTTAAAAGCTTCTCTTTTTATTGCAAAAGCTGCACCATTAAACCCTAAACATCTTCTTAATGTTTTAGAAAAAAACCAGTTGGTTATAGAATTACAAAGATAATCATAATGGGTTATTTTTGCAATAAAAGAATCTCTAATTGTCTTCTTTTTTATATCTAACAGGTCAACATCTTTTATTTCTTTAACAACTTCCTCAAGAAAACTGTTTAAGTTTTCTGGTAACTTAACATCACTATCAAGAAAAAGTAAAACATCCCCTGTTGAATAGTTAAACGCCTCATTTAACGCATTAACTTTTCCAATTCTATGCCCATTAAGAATAAATTTAACCTTACCACCAAATTTTTTAACAATCATCAAACTTTTTTCAGTTGGATTATCTATAACACATATTACCTCTTTTAACGGATACGGGTCCCCCATTAAACATTCAAGTAACGACTCAAGCAAACTACTTTCCCTAAAAACCGGAATAAAAACACTTATCTTTAAATGAGACAATTTTTAACACCATTTAACCTCAAATTACCACAAACTTTTCCTCCATTTTAAATTACATTCCAACCCTAAATTTTCCCCTTTTTGGTAGATCAAAACATCAAACTTAATAAAAATTCCGTCTACAACCAATGTTTGAAATTATTTTATTTTTTTGTTTTTTCTGTTAAAAATATACTTGTTTATACTAAGCTAGGTTAAAACTTAAATCTAATAATATATCAATTTCCAAATGATTTAAAAACCTAAATATTAAGGGTTGCATGACATGGAAGGTTATAAGGTTGTTTTAACAGCTGACAGAACATTAATGAGCAATTATGGAAAAGGTTTATTTTATGGATTTATTGCTACTAGTCCACCTAAAGGTTATCCTTTAACTTCTCCATGGTTACTTTTTAGGTTTGTTTTTAAACCTGTGAAGGCTGACCTTGATGGTAAAGCTGTACTTGCACCTCAAGGTTTAAGAAAAATTGAAGCATCTTTAATTGAAAATGGTGTTGTTTCATCTGAAGAATTGGTTGTTTCTCCACCTGAAATCTTGGATAAGGTTGTTGGTGAGAAAACCAGGATTGTTGGAATTGAAGCTATCGACCCTTTAGGTATGGGTCCAGCTTCAACCACCATGTCCGGGCCTTATGGTTTAATTCATGAAGAATCTTATACAGCTTGGCAGTTTAGAAGATTGGTTACAAGTGAGGTTATCCAAAAGGCGAGAAATAAAGGAGTTAAGGTTGTTGTTGGTGGTCCTGGTACATGGCAAATAGGCTTAGATGTGATGAAACGTTACGGGATAGATTTTGTTGTTGAAGGTGAAGGTGAAATAATTGCACCAAAACTTTTCAAAAGAATCTTGGAAGGAGAAAACTTAGAAACACCCATGAGGATTAAAGCAGGATTTGATGAGGTTCCAAGCATAGACCAGATTCCGCTTTTGAAGGGGGCTACTGTTGGTGGTGTTGTTGAGGTTTCACGTGGTTGTGGTCGTGGATGCCGATTTTGTGCGCCAACCCTAAGAAAGCTTAGACATCGAAAGCTAGAAGACATACTCAAAGATGTGGAGACAAATCTAAAGTTTGGGCAGAACCAAATCTGTCTTCATGCAGAAGACATACTTAGATATGGCTCCTACGACTATACGGTTAAACATGAAAAGGTTGTTAAACTTTTCCAGAAAACCTTAGAAGTTGAAGGAATGGAGAGTCTTGGACCGAGCCATATTGCTTTGGTTTCTATTGCAGCCTACCCTAAAACAGCAAAGACAATTGTTGAGATGACTCTGTCAAAGCTGAACCAACGATGGATGGCCTTCCAGACAGGAATAGAAACAGGAAGCCCACGTCTAATAGAGATGCATATGGAGAAGAAGCCCTATCCATTTAAGCCTTCCCAGTGGCCTGAAGTTGTGGAACAGGCATTTGCATTCTGTGCAGACTTAAATCTAGTTCCATGCGCCACAATCATCGTAAACCTTCCAGGCGAAACAGAGGATGATGTGGTAAAAACAACAGAGCTAATTGAAAAACTTTATCCATACAAAAGTTTGATCACCCCGCTCTTATATGTTCCATTTCAAGAGAATTTTGGCCAGAAAAAGATGAGGTTTATTGAGGATGCAAAACCATACCATATTGAGCTTTACAGGGCTGTCTGGAAACATGACATGAAGTGGATGAAGGTTCTTGCTGAAGAATATAGTAGGGGAAATAATTTGGTGACAAGATTCTTCATAAAGTTTTTTGTTTGGTTTATTTCAACCTATGCTAACAAACATGCAACCAAATTCTTTGAGGAAAAACTTGCTGAAAAAAGAAAAATCAAAGAAGAAACTGCTCTTATTCTATCCATCAGGGTATAAAACAATCTTCAAAAAACAAAGTTAAATTATTCTTCCAAAAATTCTTTAAACATTTCTTTTATTGGCATTTCACTAAAAAATTTTCTTATCTTAAACAAAAAATTTTTTCCTTTCTTAGTTATGGAATAATATTTTATCCTTCTTTTCCCTTTCCCCTTCCATTCTCCCTTAATAAGTTTTTTACTTTCAAGCTCATAAAGCAATGGATAAAGAATACCTGTTGGAAGTTTTTGACCAGTTAATCTTTTAATTTCTTTAAGTAACCCATAACCTGAAATTGGTTTTTGGTCTACAACCCATAAAATAATTGACCTACAAAGACCTCTTACCGCAACTCTAATGAAATTTTCCTCCTCCGTTACCATAAAAGATTTCATGTTTAATTTCTCCCTTTTTAATAGTAGAAATTAACCTGTTCTCTATATGTCAAAATTCAAATCATTTAAAAATAAACCTAACGGTTGATAAGAAATAAATCTAAAATTAAAAATCTACGATCTTTACTCTAATCGTTTTAATGTAAGTCGGATTTGGTTTATATAGAAAACCCCATTTAACAAGTTTTTCTAAAGCTTTTTCAAATTCATCTTGGGAGATTTTATTGTTTTTTAATATTGTTTGAAGTTTTTCTAGACTAATTCCGCAAGGTCCCTCTAACAATTCAACAACACTCAATACTTTTCTAAAAATTTCTGGTTTAAGATTTTCAGTTTCAACTAAAATTTTATTTTGTAAAATTTTTCTTAGCCTTTGTTTTTCTTTTTCTAGGTTTTCTTTAACTTTAACATCCAATATTTTTAAGCCTTTCCTATTAACCTTAATAATTCCTTGAAATTCTAAGCTTCTTAAAGAATCAAAAAACCCTTTATTTGTAAAACCATAACTTAAAATTTTATTATTAAACATTTTTAAAATTTCCTCAACATTTTTCTTTTCTTCATCTACCAAACATGTAAGTAAAATTATTTCACATATAGAAAGGTTTTCAGCTATTTCCTCGATAATTTGAAGATATCCATACAAGGTTAACACCAATAAATTTCCAGAATAGTTATCTTATTTAACATGAGAGGATAGTGAAACTAACCATGATTTAACGTAAAATACGTAAAAAATCGATGAATACTTTTGTTTTTTGAAACCTCTAATTTGAAAAATTTTTTACATAAACATGAAATTTTTAGCTTTTATCCTTTAGTTTTTTACAAAATTTAAACAGTAAAGGTAAAAGAAGGGAATTGAAAAATTCATCAAATGTATTTTCTATGAATTCGGTTAAGAAGCTAGCTAGAGTTTTAAGGTCTATTTCAGACATAGAGGTTAGATGTAATGATAAATGTTGGAAATGTGGGTCTAAACTAGTTTATAGGTCTCAAAAACTTTATTGTGAAAAATGTAGAAAGGTTAGAAAGTTTTTGTGGAAAAATCCGGTAAAAATTTTTGATGAAATGGAAAATTTTTAGGTTTAAGCTTTTATAGTTGCCTTTAAACTTTGTATTTTGGTGGTTTCGATGGATTGGTGGGATGAATGGTTTAAACGTTGGAGGTCACCTTTCTTTAAAGTTTTTGATGAATTTATGCGTGAATTTGAAAAAGAAATGGAAAGGATGTTTAAAGAGTTTAACAAAGATTTTGAACAATTTTTTAAGGAGAGAAAACCTTTAATTTGGGGTTGGTCTGTAAGTTTAGGTCCAAATGGTAAACCAACATTTAGACAATTTGGAAACTTTAAGATGGGTTTAAAACCTGAAGCAAAAATTGAAAGAGAACCATTAGTTGATGTTTTTATGGAAAATGAGAATGTTAAAGTTTTAGCAGAACTTCCAGGTGTGGAAAAAGAAGATATAAAATTGAATGCTACATCCAAAACACTTACAATATCTGTTGACACACCTCAAAGAAAATATTATAAGGAGGTTGAACTTCCAGATGAAGTTGAACCTAAAACAGCAAAAGCAGCCTATAAAAATGGAGTTTTAGAGGTTACTTTTAGAAGGATAGGATTTAAACCTAAAGGTGAACCTATAAAAATCGAGTAGAACATAAGGAATAGGTTTGGTTAAACTTTAAAGCAAATCCTAATTTTTAGGATTAAACAATTTAAGTTGGGTATGTTAATTTATGGATTTTGGAAAGCTTTTTAAAAGACTTGGTTTAACCATAAATCCAAGATTACATGTTGTTGTTTTAACTGGTGCTGGGATTTCTGCTGAAAGTGGTGTTCCAATTTTTAGAGGTAAAGGTTCAATGTGGGAAAATCCTGAAGCAAGAAAACTTGCAAGTAAAGCTGGTCCTCCATGGAATACAAGGGAAACATGGGAATTTTATGAGTGGAGAAGAAAACTTGTAAGTAAATGTAAACCTAATGCAGCTCACTACACCCTTGTTGAAATGGAAAAATATTTTGAAGATTTTTGTTTGATAACTCAAAATGTTGATGGTTTACATGATAAAGCTGGAAGTAAAAATGTTTTAGAACTTCATGGAAACATGTGGAAAGGCCGTTGTGTAAGATGTGAAAAAATCGTTAGTTTACCGGAAACTCCTTTAAAAAATATACCACCGTATTGTGAATGTGGAACAGCTTTACGTCCACATGTTGTTCAATTTGGTGAACCAATAGACCCAAATGTTTTAACTGCAGCTTTAACCGCATGTAGTCGCGCTGAACTATTTTTTGTTATTGGGACTTCTGGTGTAGTTTCACCAGCAGCTCAAATGCCTTTAATAGCACTTCAACATGGTGCAAAAGTTGTGGAAATAAATCCTGATCAAACAATTTTAACCCCCTATATGACAATTTCAATTAGAGGAAAAGCAGCCGAAGTTTTACCTCAACTTTGGAAAACATTTTTATTATTTTCCCAAAAACAAGAAGTAAAATTTTAATGGAGAATTATTTTTACTTTTGCAAACTTTTACATGGGAAGTTTTCTTTACCTTAAAGTAGTTCTACGTATTTTTTAAAGGATTTTTTGTTAAAGCTTTAAAAGGATAACATAAATTTTTGATTGTTGAGGTTGAATGTTTAACTGAGGAAACCGTTAAAAAAGAAGATGAATACAGTTTTGTTGTAGGTAATGTTAAATGTGTAGAAGTTAAGAAAAACTGTTACAATAAAGATTTTCATGGTAAGGATATATAGTTTGTTTAAATGTTGGTTAAGGTTCAACCAAAAGGTTTTTCCCAAAGTTCAAGTCTAGACCTTTTTAGTTCGCTTCTTTTTCTTCCAAGATATCTGTAAACTGTTTTATGTTGACTTCCGGCTACAAGTTTTTCAATTGCTTCTTTAGCTATTTCAAGTTCTTCTAATCTACCTATTAAGGCTACGGTATGCCCATAAATTGAAACATCAACATTGGTTGTTTCCTCGATTATTATTCGTGTTTTACCTTTTTTACCGATAAGTCTCCCCTTAATCCTTTGAAGGTCTTTTTTTGACCTACCAGCAGCATCTCTTAAATCAATAATATGAAGAATTACATCATCATCCATCAATTTAAAAGCTTTCTCAGGTGAAAAACCTCTACCAATAGCTAAAACAATATTTTGAGCCTTAAAAATGGTTGTTGGATCCTCTATTTGTTCAGAACCAATAATGGTAACTTCTCCTGTTTCACTGTCAATTTCAAGTTTAACCTTACACATAGACTCTATTTTCTTTTTTATACTTCCTGAACGTCCAATTAAAACACCAACTCTTTCAGCTGGAATTCTAACTCTAAAACTTTGACTCATTTTCAACTATCCACCCATAGATTTCATTTTCAGGTTTAGTTTTTACTCCAAGCTTTTTAAAAAACCGGTTTAGATTTAATATATCCCTTTTAAGTAATTGGTCAGCCATAGGGTGGCTTAATAAAACAGCTTGAGACATATCAAAAATTACTGGTTCGTCATCCAAAACCATAATATTGTATTCACTTAGGTCTCCATGAACAAGTTCTCCATCCCTATAAAGAGTTTTGATGTAATCTAAAAGTTTCCTGTAAATTTTTTGCGGATTGGAGGGTTCAATATCCTTTAAAAGTGGAGCTGGTATTCCTTCTTTACCGATAAACTCCATTACAAGCACATTATTTTCTACAGCATATGGTTTAGGAACTCTAACTCCAATTTCCCAAGCTTTTTTAAGATTTCTAAATTCTTTAACAGCCCAAGCATAAATTAAAGACCTAGTATCTCTTTTAACATGGCTAAACCTAATGTCTCCTTCAATGTAGGGGAGCATACCTTTACGAAATTCAGCTGAAACTGTTAAATAGATTTTAACAGCTAACTCTTCACCATTGGGTGTTATTCCTCTATAGATTTTAGCTTCTTTCCCACTTTTTACAACACCAAAAAGATGCTCAATAATACCCTTATTCATTAAACGGTACAAGGTCATAAGGGTAGGCTTATCAAAAACCTCCTCTAAAACTTCTCCTTCTTCCAATTTAACAAATTTTTTCCCGATATAGCTATAAAGCTCCGTATCTTTTCTAAAATCTTTAATTTTTTTAGGAGACATTAGATTTATCAACCAACCTTTGAATATGGACCTTTAACACCAGTTAATTTTTCAAATTTTTTTCTTAATCTTGTCTTATTTTTAGTTAAATGGTAAATTTCTTCTTCAAGCTTGGTTGGGTCTTTAACCTTTCCACTAATTAAAGCTTTTTTAATTGTTTTTGTACCACATTTGATCCTACTTCTTATACCTTTAAGCCTCTTATAGGTTATTCTGATTTCTTCTTTTTTCAAGCTTAAATTTTCCCCTTATCTCTTACCAAGAAAAATGCTTCAACAAATATAAAGAATAATCTTTATAGTTACACTCTTCAAAATATAAACTTATTTTCCACCTAAAACATCTAAATCTTCAACAAATTTCTTTTCTTTACCCTTCAAAACCACACCTGATGCAGCAACCGAATGTCCATCTCCAAAACCACCATTTTTTTCACATGCTTCAGGTAAAATTTTTGAAAGTGGAGGTTTTTTCCCTTCACCTATCATTTGACCAAGCAATTTTGGTGTTCTAGCTGAAATTTTTACATAGTTTTTAGTTAAGGAACCATATCCAGGTATGGTTGGTTGCATATTCATAATTCCAACTAAATATTTTTTTGGGTTAACAATTTTTTGGAAACTTAGATAAGAACAGAAGCTTCCAATAACTTTTGTTCCCATTCCGCTAAAATTATCGTGGGCATGAAACCATTGAACATTTTTAAGCTGAGTTAATCCTCCCTTCCTAATTTTTTCTAACATTTTTTGGTTTGCAATTCTACGTTTTTCCTCAAGTTTTCCAATAAATTTTTCTATAGTTGGGTTTAATCCTTCTAAGCAAACCTTTATACCTTTCTCAGGGCCCCCCTCATAGTAACCAACAGAACCTAAAACTGAAAGCATAGTTGAAATTCTTTTATAGGATAAAGGTTTACCTAAAACAGAAATTTTGTAGTCTTCACCAAATCTAGATTTTGAAGTTTCAACCAAACCTTTTTCTAAAGCATCTTTTAAGGCTTCCTTGTTCAACCCTGAAATTGGTCCAGGAATTTCAGCTGAACCAATAATTGAAAGATAGGCTAAATCCATGTTTTGTTTGTTTAATATTTTAGCAAAAAAGTAGGTAACAGTTGCACCTGAAGCTTCCTTTTCACCATTAATCCCAAAAATTTCAGGATTTAAATTGTAAACCATAGGGTCCTTAGACTGGGTAAAATCATGATGGTCTAAAATTAAAGTTAAATTTTTTGATT
>Ga0190363_1001089_pt1 | contig 16178 bp, 18 predicted proteins | sample 48721867_MG_FD_161272 | JGI IMG/M metagenome (GOLD analysis project Ga0190363, IMG submission 161272) | Hydrothermal vent microbial mat bacterial communities from Southern Trench, Guaymas Basin, Mexico - 4872-18-6-7_MG | ecosystem: Environmental > Aquatic > Marine > Hydrothermal vents >... | reverse complement strand
GCATTACTAAGTATTACAGGGAGCTCGGAGTCCCACAGCACCGTAGTTAATGTATTACCCTTAACTACTCCTGAGAGACCTATAGCCTTAATGCTCACCCCATGCTCTAACGCTGTCCTAAGTAGTGAAGGCATATCTGGGTCTCCCTTAGTGTAGGGTTTAAAGCCACTAGCACTAGGTAGTGCAACAATGAAGACTAATAGCGCTTTCCTACCATTACTAGCTAGTTCAATTAGCTCTCGAATATGCCTCCTACCACGTAAACTGAGGCAATCCGGGTAACCTGCGTAATTCTCTCCGTGAAGCAATAACGCACTCTTAACCTCAACCCATACCTCACCTTCAAGACATTTAAGCAAGTAGTCAAGTCTTGAACTGCCAACTACAGGGTTTCTTCGCTTAATTACGCAGTTAAGGAGCCAGGGTATAGAGTTGAGTACTAGGGCTTTCTCAAACGACTTCATCTGTATATAAATATCAGTTACTGCAACCTCTCCGCTCATCTCAATACCTAAGAGTCTTAGAGGTAATTTCCCAGAGCATTTACGTATGCAGTAGGCTACTCTGCCTGGGGTCAGAAGATTATGTAACCTACCAGTATTAGTATTTAGTGCAAGGTACTCGCTACCAAAGCATTTAACCCTAACAGTGAACCTGTTAATTCTATCAATGATAAAGCACTTAAGAATAGGTGATAGTGAGATTAACTCAATTGACAATTACTACATCACCGACTTTCAAGATCATATTAAGTTAATTTCTCACCCACTAAGTCCTCATACAATTTTATTACCTTCTTAATAACGAACTCTGCCTTTCCAAAGTACTCTATAGCGTCATTTCGTGTGTATAGCTCCTCCGGAGGTATGCCAGCAACTTCATCACCATACATAGCTAATTCCCTTTCCTTTCTTAAGGACCTTGATATTGATGCTAACTTATCAATATAGTTTCTAAACTCTGTTGGAAATCTATCCCTTTCCCTCTTAAGTACTGGACCTACATCATGCCACTTAGGGGGTTCGATTCCGACAAGTCTGAGAGCGCCTTTTAGACTAAGCTCTACAGCCTCTTGACACTGCCTTATAACGTATGGGTAATTTCCGCTTCTCAGAGCTTCCCCAGCATACTTCAGTCTGTCAATAGCCTGCCTAATATTCGACCTAGCTAATACTACATTATTCAATGACTATCACCTCACCTGGCTTGTAGTTCTTCTTGAGCCTCCAGTACCATTTCCTGCCCAATTTAATCCGTTCCGCACCTAGCTCCTTAAGTCTAGCAGCCACCCTGCTCAGCAACTTACTGAAGAAGTCCGTCCTATCATACACTATGACAGCATCCTCGATCATGTCGAGAAGTATTGGTGGCACCTTCTCTACCTCCTCAGGCATTAGTATTATGGGTGAAAAACTAACGTAGATTCCTCTATCATAAAGCTTAGCTACTTGCGGCTCTACCCTATCTTCAGCCATCTCGAATAATCTGACTCTCTCAATTCTTGATGGGGGCAGGTCCTCAGCTATTATTAGTAAATCGACATCACTATCAGTACGTGCCTCACCTCTAGCTACACTACCATACAGTACCATTGACACTAACGAGTCACCGAAAATTTCTTTAATCACACCTAGTAACTCCTTAATTAAGTCCCTATACGGCTCAGGTACCTCACTCAAGCCCGCCTTAGCCACTTCACAATCACCTGCTTAAGCACTCTAACAGGCTGCACCCAAAATACTAATTATGTTATGAAGTAAATTAAGCTACCTAAGGAGTACTACTGTTATAGCTTGAGATATGGGCAGTGTCCGCACCTCATAGTACCTTATATTTCTTTCTTAATGTACTTGTCCAGGAACACTACTGCAGGAAGTACCACTTTAAGTATCTCATCTACAGTCCTGAATACGTGCCTCATGTCGGGTATGACGTGTACTTCGAACGCGATCTTCTTCTCTAGCAGCTTCTCAACGTATTTCAGTACGGGCTTCAACGGTGTCCGCGAGTCATTCTGCGGGTGCACAATGCAGAGTGGGGATCTCACGTTCTCTACGTACTCTATCGGGGACCTCTTCTTCATCAGCTCGCGGTTCAGCCCATCAAATAATTCCTCTATGAACTTATTGAATAGTGCATCACTTAGGTCATATAGATAGCTCCAGTCAACTATTCCTGCGCCAGCAACTCCGGCATCCCACAAATTAGGCTTCTTCCCCAGAGCCAGGTACGTCATGAAGCCCCCGTAGCTATACCCCTAATAGCTATCTTAGAAGCTAGCCCAGTGCGCCTAGCCCAATCTGCAGCTGCCGCAATATCCTCTAGATCCCCACCACCAACATCACCAACATTAAGTAGCCCATACTCCTCACCATAGCCTGTCGATCCGCGGAAATTTGTTGCAATAACATGATATCCTACCGCACTCAAACTAGCAATCATGATGGACCATTGGTCATAGACTTCAATCCAAGGACCTCCATGAACATAAGTAATTGTAGGACCTGACTTCCTGGCCGCACCTGACTCAACTACGAATGCAGGCACCTCCAGACCATCTGAGGACTTGTACGTAGTGAAGTAAGCCCTACCCAACCTCCCCTCCAGCTCCTTAGGGAGGGGGTTGTCAACGAGTACCCTGTGAGTCATGTTGGCTAAGTCCGCCTCATATATCTTGGGAGGCATTGTCAGGGAGCTGGCTGAGTAGTACACTCTATCCCCACTCACAGCTAAGTACCCTAAAGTACCAGCAGGTGAAGGTGCCTCCCTTCCCTCAATAAAGCCTTTAGTCCTGCCTTCACCCACCCAAAGGCCAAGTCCTCCACAGGACTGTAGGTGTGGTAGTCGCGGTTCCTGAACCTTACTTCGGTCAGGGAGTCATTACTTAAGTCGTAGATGTAGAGCTTGCTGGAACCCTCAAAGTTAGACTCAAACAGCACCCTACCACCTCTAATGGAGGGGTTCTTGTTTACTGAGCCTTCCTTAGCTAGGTAGAGAGACATCCCAGAGGCATTAGCAGCCGTGAACACAAGCTTCTCACCATCCCATGCAAGACCGAAGAACCTCATAGGTGTCATGTCAGCGTAAACCCTCTCCTCACCACCATCGACAGCCACGGCAAATAGTTTCTGAAGCTCCCTTCCCTTCGAAACATCCCTAGTGTAAATCACGTACCTAGACTGCATGCTGATATTAGCTACTGAGTGCACGGGCTCCCTAGTAAGCCTGAGGAGCTCACCTACAGTAGGATTCAGGGACCACAGGCCGGTCACGCCACCTACATTAGATAGGTAAACGATTCTCTCATGTGCGTACCCGACTACGGAATATATGGGGATCTTGACAAGTGAGTCGAGCACCCTAGCTACATCAAGCAGCTCCACGAGTACAGCACCTAACTAACCTAGTGAGCAGAGGATAAAACTTAGTGCGTACTCTGAACTAAGAGCTTATTCCTCAGCAGGCGGTACGGGCTAACCACATGCATGAAATTATAAATAATGTTGAAGTATGTTTTTGAAGTGATGACAACTGGAGATCGCTTAAGTAAAATCATACTAGTGGTTGCTGCCCTTATAGCACTAGCTACAGGAGTTGCTTTATTGCTATTGTCAGTAGCTAGCTTAAGCCTGCATCAAATTAGCGGGCCATACTACATTGTAATTAGTGGAGGTAGCTCATGGAGCTTCAAGTACTTTTGGGTCAACATGAACCGCACTAGTGTTGAGGAAGTACTTAAGTATGTAAGGAGTAAGTACGAGGAATCCCTCCGTAGTGCAGCAGTAAGCAATACGCCAGCTGTCATAGTTGGGAGGGACTTCTGGGTCGACCTAAGGCGCGGAGAGCCCCACTACGACACATTATTTCTAACCGAAGGTTATGCGATGGTTATCGGACTCAACGTAATTAGTCTGCAACCCTCAGGCGTATGTTTAGAAGCTATCATAACCAGGCCTTGGGGAGGGGCCGTTAGGTCCGAGTTTGACTCCACAAATCTGCCTAAGTACTTCTACGCGGAGATATTAAGGAGTGGCCCATATGAACTCAAGCTGGTCAATAAAGCAGATAGAGCAGTTACTGTGTCCGTACAAATCGGGAAGGGACGCATCACGATTAAGAGACCCTACTTCTGGGCAGGAGTAGTGCTTATTGCTGCCTCCCTGGGAGTGCATGCCGCCACCATGAGACGCTGGTGACTACATGAAGAGCGTATCTAGCATAAGCATTAATATGAAGCCTAGGAGGAATCCTGCTGTGGGTGCCTCGCCCTCACCCTCCTTCATGACGTCAGGAATTATTTCATGAATTACTACATAGACCATAGCGCCAGCAGATAAAGACATTAGCAGAGGGAGGGCTACGTGCGTGAACTCAATAATTACTGCTGGTATGAGTGCTGCCAGAGCCTCAGAGAGCCCGCTCAGAACCCCGATGGTGAAGCCCTTAACTTTATTGCCTTCAGCAGCAGCTATAGGTACTGCCACAGCTAAACCCTCAGGAATGTCTTGAATACCTATGGCCAAAGCTAAAATAAGACCATCTCTGATACCATAAGCTGCTACAGCCCCCACAGCCATCCCCTCCGGAATATTGTGAACCATCATTGCCAGAGCTATCAGCCATGCCCTCGCAATCCTCTTCTTAAGTAACGGAGGTCCCTCATACCCCTTAACTACGTGGAGGTGCGGTACAACAGCATCAAGCACCTTAATCATAGCAATACCAGCTATAAACCCCACAATAACTATAAGGACGTTTGCCGACTCGAGTGCAGGGATTAGGAGACTAGTAAATGATGCAACAAGCATTATCCCAGCAGAAAAACCTAGCCCCCCAGCAGAAAACCTCCTACTGAAGACCCACCCAGAAAGAACTGGCAAACTACCCACAGCAGTTAGCGCACACGGTATGAGGCCGATAATGAAGACACGCTGGATAATTCCTAATTCACTTAGCCACTCAATGAACACAACTAAACACCACTTAACCGTTTGTAAAAGTAGTGGTTACTCATCAAACATGTACATGGAATTAAGTGCTTTGACCGTAGACTAGTGCATGGATGCTGAAGAGCTGAGTTCAGCACCATACTTTAAAGACCTACCACCTACTTAGTGAAAGAACAAATTAAAATGTACGCTCAAGTAGGCTGAGGCATTTGATAACTCAAGAGTACTGCATAACATTTTACAGGACGCTATATAGTGGGAGACTCAGACATGTAACACCCCCATCACACTTCCAAAATTCAGAAACATCAACTTCTACAGGTCTATATCCCTCCTTCCGCAACCTCTCAGCAGTTTTCGGATATCCTGCAGGCATTATGACGTAGCGATTACCCAGGTACAGCATGTTGGCTGCGTAGGCCTCATCAATCGGTACTCTAATAAGCTTGAATCCCTTAAAATAACTAACGTCTATGTACTCAGGAACTACTGCAAACGTCTTATTACCTAGGTAGTTAATAGCTGACAGTAAGTGCAGAACTTCCTTAACAGGAACTGCAACCACATCAACATTTTTAAAGACACGCTTAAACTGCTCGATTCCAACTTCATTAGTCCTCTTCGTCAACCCGATAAAGACGACTCCGAAGTCAGTAACCAGTACGTCACCTCCTTCAAGAGTTCCTGGTTCCGTAACCTCACTAATTTGATAGCCCATATTCTGAAGTAGCAATTTAACCTCCTTCTCCTCACCCCTCCTACTGACCTCACCAAAACGCGCAATAACAGCAGTCCTCGACTTAGCACCCACTACCGCAGTATCTTGAATAAAGACGCTGTCTGGGAAGTTAGTACTAGGACTTAAATAAATTACCTCAATACCGTGCTCTCTCAGAACATTAACGTAGGCCCTGTGCTGCCTCACCGCAGCCTCAGGATCAACAGTAGAGCGCAGTGGATTAGTTGAGACACATCGCACAAGATTACTTGAAGGGGGTCTTACAATAACGCTATTAAATAAACCCATGGTTACTCCCACTACGATTTAGAAATTTAAATTATAAACATGTTGTGTTTTGAGCTAATTAAGAATATTCGCTATTGTTAGCTACTGCAAAATAATTAAGTTAAGCACCCTATTTCAATTTGAAAATTGACATTATGTACTAATGCGCTAATAAAATATTATGCTTTAAAATATAAAATTTATAAAGAGAGCATCGAAAAATATTTGGAGGTAGCGTTAATAATGAATAAATCAACTTTACTGAAGCTTATAGCAGTAATTATAGTTATAGTGGTAGCTTTAATCGCGGCTGTACCTCCCAATGCGCCATTTATGCCTGAAGAAAAGCGGTTTACATACTATACTTTTCCATTGCTGCCACCATTACTTGCAATTGCATTAGCTATGGCAACACGGCAGGTTTTACTAGCATTATTTGCTGGCGTATGGATTGGTGGACTAATGGCTACAGGATATAATCCTCTTTCTGCAACAACTCAAACAGTTGCGTGGTATGTAGAAAATGCTACAGATTCTTGGAATGCATCAATACTACTTTATGACTTCGTTCTTGGCGCTTTTATGGGGCTTTTGTATGCGTCAGGATCCGTTCATTCTGCAGCTAGGGCAATTGCTCGTAAAGTAAAAAGTGCTTTAGGAGCTAGCTTTGCAGGTTGGTTATTAGGTCTAGCTATATTTTTCGATGACTACGGAAATACTGTAATAGTAGGAAACACTATAAGACCTGTCTCTGACAGAGTGAGGGTGAGTAGGGAATTACTAAGCTACATAGTAGATTCTACTGCAGCTCCGGTAGCTGGACTAGCTTTAGTTTCATCATGGATAGGTTATGAAGTTGGACTAATTAAGGATTCATTTGATGGGCTACGAGAATTGGCAACCAAGGGAATAATCAGCATTGCACCTACTATTGAAGCTTATGGTGCTTGGCTATCTTCGGTACCATTTAGATTTTACTCGATATTAGCAATACTTTTGGTCTTAACTGTAGTTATTACAAGAAGACATTTTGGTCCTATGCTAAAGGCTGAGCATAGAGCTATTAAAGAAGGAAAAGTACTGAGAGATGGTGCAAAACCCCTAGTTCCAACAGAGGAAGTTATTGGAACCAAACCAATTGCTAAGAAATATGCTCCGGGTTGGGTCTTCGCTATATCAATTTCAGTACTTGTTGCTATTACTTTGTTGGGTATGTGGGTTACTGGAGCGGCAGACCCATCAAAATGGTGGGAAACACCGTTTACAGAGGCGTTAATGAATGCGGATACTGCAACTGCACTATTTTGGGCTGGAATGGCTACGTACTTTACAGCTTTAGCTGGTATATTAATTACTAAGTCATTATCATTTTCGCAGGCAATGGACTATACGATAAAAGGTATGTATTTAATGGTATTTCCAAACGCTATACTGCTTCATGCATGGTGTATTAAATCAGCTACAGATGCTGTAGGTACTGCAGATTATGTTGTTCATGGAGCTGCAGTAGCTGGCCTTCCGGCAATTCTTGTACCATTATTGATATTCCTGGTTTCAATGTTTATATCATTTACAACAGGTACGAGCTGGGGTACTTTCGGGGTTATGATGCCTATAGCCATTCCAATGGCTTGGCGCCTAGCTTTAATGCAATTTCCAGGGAATTTAGACATAATTTACACAATAACCTTTGCTTCTATAGCATCAGTATTTGCTGGCGGAATATTCGGTGATCACTGCTCACCAATTAGCGACACTACCATAATGTCCTCAATGTTTAGTGCTGCAGACCACATAGACCACGTCAATACTCAAGTACCTTACGCAGTACTAGCTGCTTCGGTAGGCATCGTACTCTACCTGTTATTTGCAGCAGGCGTAACCAACCCAATTATACTGCTACCTATAGGTGTAGTACTGCTCATAATATTCCACTACGTACTGAGTAACTTATACGCTAAGAAGGTCGGGCTACCGCCCAAGGTACCCAATTACGTAATGGGGGCTTCCGGTAAGGAGATGGAATAATTAAGGCAGAATAATTAAATAAGTTTTTATCTCCCAACGTCTTCTTTTCCTAAATAATTACTGAACTTCTTTATAGAATCTCAGGTACACAGATTATATTGGTGTAGAAGTGATTGAAGATTAAAGTAAGATTCCTGCAGAGGGCAGGAGAACTGGTACCTAATGACAAGAAAGTAATTACTGTTGAGTTGCATGAGAACTCAACACTGAAGAACCTCTTAGAATACATTAGAGATAAAATCAGTAGAAGGCTCGGTGAAGGTATCATAGAAAAGAGACTTATACTGACCATACTAGTTAACAGCAGGGTTGTTGGGAACCTAAATTACGAGCTCGAGGGAGGGGACTCAGTAGTATTTTTATCACCAGAAATGGGTGGTTAATAAATTTGAAGCAATTTTCCTCTCACCATCACCTATTTTAAGTGCTTTGAAGCACCTTACGGAAAATTATGTTTGATTATCTTAATAACAGTAGCTCACGTTAATGAAGTAGGGGGCGAATTACTAGGTATTACTAGCAGCATGTACTGCAGCATCAGCTCGCTTTACATAGTTGATGTAAAAGTCAAGTGAACTATTTAAAACTTGATTTCTCTTATAATTTATTGGCGTACGGTGGTATTTGTGGTTAAGAAGTACAGCTTAGGGAATGAGGAGCTCGATGAACTTATTGGCGAGCTGGAGCCCGGGACCATTCTCCTAATAGAGGGTGAGCCCGGGGCCGGCAAGACTACACTTGCGCTATCTATGGCTTGCAGGAACGCTCTTGAAAGAAATGCTAAAGTACTCTACATAGCATTCGGTGAGGCCCCTGAGAAGCTAGTTAAATATGCTAGCTCCATAGGCTTGAGGGTCGAGGAGCTAGTTAACACAAGTAAAATAAAAATTGATAAAATACCTATAGTTAGTGATAAAGATCTAATAGATATTGTTACTCACTCAATTGCTGAAGGCATTAGCAACTACGACATAATTATTGTTGATAGTATAACGCCAGTAATGAAATTACTTGAGGGGTACGGGCCTAAAAGAGCTTGGCTACAGACAACCTTATATGACTATGTCAGTGGATCAGACAAGCTGCTTGTATTTATTGCTGATAGATTCCAGCGCGAAGACTCGGATCTTAAGCTACTTGAGTTTATTGCTGACGTAGTAATTCAAGCTGAGTATAGAGTATATAAAAGCGGAGATGTTGAGAGGTACCTAATAGTGAGGAAATTTAGGGGGAAGATAGTAAAGAATTCGTCAATACCTTTCGAGGTCGGTGAAGGAGGAATAGTCATTCTCAACTACACAAGCAGTAAAATAGCTAAGAAATACAGGTCATCTAGACAGCCACTGAAAATAGAGTGTGAGATACTACATAAAATACTTCCGAAGGTACTACCTCCGGATACGGAAATATTCATAATTGATAGAGGGGACCTCCTCAGAAATTCAAACCTCCTAAAGTACTTAGTAATTAAGAGCTTAGACCTAGCTAAGAAAGGTTTCTATGTGGATCTAACGAGCTATGAGTCAAGGACGTTCGGGAAGATTCACGAGATTATAAGTCAGGTGAAGGCCTCAAAGGAACTCTTATCTAAGATACGTGCACTTCAGCTTAATCCACTAATTACATCAACTAACTACATATCACTCATTAGTGTCTTAGGGGACAGACAGTATGGGACCTTCTTTAGTATAGTACTAAATCTGCAGAGACTTCTAGATGCGCACCCACTAGAGTCCATCAAGAATATGACAATGTACTTAGTTCAATTAGCAAAAACTCTTTACGGCTCAACAGTCAGACACTTTGTTGTCTATGGAGATAGGGCTCCACCCAACTTCTATATTGAGTGGAGTGATATAGTACTCGAAATGTTTAGAAATCAGGACGGCAGTACTGTAATAAGGGTAGTAAAAGGAGATAAATCATCTGCACAGATACTAGACTGCCAAATAGCTGCATGTGTTGACAAAATTGTTAAGGACTTAACTAGTCAGTAAGTGGTACTAAACAGCTTATTTTTATAATACATTAGCCGAAGGCAATTAATTCAATCTTATCAGACATAAATATAGTCTTAGAAGAATAAATATCGTTGTGAGCAGATGAAATACATAATTAAGCCAATACCTACTACTAAAGGCATGGTAGATAAGTCCATTATGACGTACTTAATGAATTGTGGGACAGTTACTGAGTTAGCCACTTTTGCATGGGCTATAGAAGGTGGAGGTACTAAGGTACTCGTAGATACTGGCTGCCCTGCAGAAGTGCAGACTAAAGCTGGGTTCCCAGCTACTCAAGTATTTACATTAAGCGAAGGCTTAGCTAGCATTGGCTGGAAGCCTGAGGACGTAGACATAGTTGTCTTAACGCACCTTCACTCTGACCACATAGCTTACGCTAGGGAGCTGCGGAATGCTACGTTCATAATTCAAAAGAAGGAGTATGAGGCAACCCTCAACCCTCACCCAGCATACCAGGGGTTCTACCCGACCGAGCTAATTAAGGAGATGCTTAGCGGGTTAAACATCGAGTACGTTAGTGGTGATAAGGAGATCACTGAGGGTATTTCAGTTATGTTAACGCCAGGGCATACGCCAGGGGGGCAGACAGTTCTTGTGGAAAGCGATAAGGGAATTGTAGCTATAGTTGGTTTCTGCTGTATTAAGGAGAACTTTGAGCCTCCGAAGGGTTACAGAGGTATTTCGAAGGACTTCATAATTCCAGGCATTCACATTAATATTGTGGAAATTTATGAGAGCATGCGTAAGATTAAGGAGGTAGCAGATATTATAGTTCCTATTCATGACAGTAGTTATCTTAATATAAAGCAAATACCTTGAGATTCACGGCTTAATTAACCCTAACTCTATTTTTAATTGACACGCCCTACACACTTCGTGTGCTGAGGGCTCACCACATATTTTACATGTCAGCGGCCCGCCCTCAGCACCTTCTGCACCCCTAATTGTGGATATCATCCGCAGTAGTGAGCGTAGTGTGAAGTACTTAATCCCTGGGTGCCTTTCCTCTAACTTATTGAGCATCTCTCTGATAGTCCACCTAACACCTAATCTAGCGTAGGGACACTCAATAAATGAAGGGTATATTCCATTTAATACTGCATAGAGTGCTACCTCCTTCTCTAGTACTTCATAGAATGGCTTAACCTTAGGGACGAATTTAGGGTGCCTCACAACACCTGTTTTAGGGCCCAGGCGGCTTAGCTTATCTAAGTTATTAACTATTACATTCATTACGTAAGTCTGAATAACATCATCTAAATTGTGTGCCGTAGCTAGTACGGTAGCACCCATTTCTCTAGCGACTTTATTAAGCAGGTACCTCCTGAATACACCGCAGTAAGTGCATGGCAGGTAAGGTAGCCCAATACTTCTCCCCTTCTTAACCATCTCATCAAGTGTCAGTCCAACCTCTTCCTTAAATGAGGCAATCCTATACTCAATCCCCCACTCCTCCGCAAATTTAATGAAGTCTTTTTTAGTTACATCCCTATATCCTGATATTCCTTCATCAATAAGTAGCGCCCTAATCCTCCAGCCCTTAACACGTTTAGCTAACTTACTCATAAAGTGAAGAAGCGAAAGTGAGTCCTTGCCGCCAGAAACAGCAATTACTATATCTTCCTTCTCACTAAATAACTCGTACCTCCTCATGGTCTTGCGAACACGCCTACTAAATAACTTAAGGAAGTGTCTCTCACAGTAGGCGTACCCACTGCTCCTCTCAATATAGACAGCCCTCCTCCCACAAACAACGCAGTTAGCCACCTGACACCACCGGAACTAAAACCACCTCATCACCATCAGCAACTACATCTTCATCAGTAAGAACTCTCCTTCCCTTCATGACTATATATTCCTCACTAAGAAGCCCTAACTCACGAAGCATTTCGGAAACCTTCTTTCTATCACCGCCTAACTCAACTACCTTAGGCTCCTTGCCAACTACCCTGATCTTAATCCTCAATTCCTTCACCCTAAAGTACACACTCCGCACACAATATAATCTTAAACTTGTTCAATTATAGAATTTAAAGCATGTATGCAGCAACAGCATAGTTTACTTACTATTAAGTACTACTCAAGTTAATGAATACGAACCACTAACATAGAAATGAGGGTTTCCTAGCCGAAGCTGAAGAAGCCTTAATCAGAGGTAGGTATAACGTCTCATGCTATCATGAGAAATTAATTCAGTACATGCGTTTGAGCCGCAGAACTTAAAACTTACTGACTCCGAGGCACCTATTAGGTATTCCAGCCCAGATAGTGGCTCCAGGCTTAAGCCTATCTAAGAAATCAGCAACATACCCGCGACTGACTTCAGCCTTAACTCAAGCTCCACCCGCTAGTCTTAGAGTAAGCTTAATATTACACTTTATGACGTAAACATTCTCTATAATTGCTTCAGTAGTACTTAAATCCCTAGTCCTGAAGGGACCTGCTAAGATAACTACATCATCTGACCTAAAGGTAATTAGTACTTTAGTTCCTTTTTCCATTCCGTCTGCCTCTTTCACATTAATGAATTCGCCAAACCCTTTAGAGAATATTTGGGCTATGTCTCCATTAACGTCCTTAATCACCCCTTCAAGAGTATTAACACCAAGAAATTCCGCAACATCAATATCAGAGGCCCTAATCAGGAAGTCCATTGACTCCTTCACTATGTGCCTCGTTATTGACTTTTCATCAACTAATTTTATGCTCATATAATCACATTCCCTACAATCTGTTAAGAGAAGCTTATAAGCATTTCTACAAATTGTAAATAAAGCACAGCATACTACAGCCTAAGAAAGCAGCATTTGATACTAACCTGGTCTAATCAATATTAATAGCTTAAGTAATTCCCTCTTAATTAAAGTACGTTAACGAGCTTCAATATATTATAAGCTAGGATACATGCGCCACCAGCAATTAAGGTCCAGCCAATGACTGTCCTATACCTAGCACTTAAGTTCGTATATATACCTACGTAGATACCAACAGAAGTAAGAAGTACTGTCAAGACGCTAAGGAAGTACCCTCTCGCAATAACTGCAGAACCCTCAAAAACTAATGCTAGTATTAAATATGCAGCAAATGCAGCAAAAATAGCATGGAAGTAGTAGCAAGGTAACTTAGTTCTGCTCAATCCATTATCCCATTAAGCTTTTTGGATTTCCTTAATATATGGTTTTCATTAGTACTTGAACTAACTTGAGAGTGAAATGAGGAAGATTTAGTTTTGAGGAGGGAACTACTTAAATCCATGAATATAAGTGAGGAACCGTTTGAGAACAGATTGAGGAGTGCATTATATGCTGTCTTCCTTCTAAAGGTAGTTCACTCATATGCTGAGAAGAAGAGTATGAATTAGGATTAGAGCTAGGACTTGCAGAGACTTAACACTATTTGCTCTTTTCAACTATTATAGCTACTCCCTTAACACCCTGAAAGCTGGTTCCGAAGACTAGGCTAGTCTTAGTAAGTCCTATGTTTGGTACTACAGTTACGACCCTCCCAAAACTTGACACCTCCTCAAGAACCCTACCTAGTTCCGGTAAGTCGTCTACGAAGCTGTTAATACTGACGTAGTAGATCCTCCAGTTAGCACCATCAAAAACTACGTTTACCTTCATGGTGCATCAAAATATATGTAAATAGAGAGTATTTAAGGTTCATTAGCTCAGCACCTAAGAACTTATATTGTCTACACTTCCTAACATAGTTGATGCGGTATGACTTCAGTACTAGTGAGCGGGTGGTGTGAGCAGAAGGTAGTTGAAGTGTGTGGGGTTAAGATCGGTGGATACTTAGGTGCTAACCCTGCACTGCTTGTAGGCAGTATATTCTACTTGGGGGACAAGCTTCTCCTAAGTAGGGAGGGAGATATAAATAAGGGTAGGGCATCACAGGTAATTAGTGATGCTATTTCCTTCACCCATGACCTAGGTCTTAACTTTGGATTAGATGTAGTGTTTCCTACCGAGGAGTCTGTGAGTACTATACTGCCCTTCGTAGCAGAATACGATGTCCCACTATTTCTAGACTCACCAGAGCCTAAGGCCCGTATTAGGGCCTACTTAATGGCTAGAGAACTAGGTATTGAGGCGAAGAGCATAGCTAACGGAATATATGTTAATACAGCAGGCAAGGAACTCAGCGCAATTAGTGAGTCAAGAATACGTGCTGCAGTTCTCCTAGCCTTCGACCCAGCAAACCCGGCTGCTTCAATGAAGGCTGAAGATAGAATGAAGGTACTTGAAGATGTTCTGCTGCCGCTGGCGAAGAAAGCAGGCTTAGAAAATGTACTCGCTGACGCAGTAGTTCTCGACCCAGCAAGTATAGCAATTAGTGCCGAGGCCATATACTTATTCAAGAAGAACCTAGGTCTTCCAAGTGGATGCGCTCCAGCTAATGCCTTAGGTCCAGCATCTAAGAAAGCACTCGACATAGTTCAGGTCTATGGTGTTCATGGTGGTGCAGCAGCTCTGCTGAGGCTTCACGGAGCTGACTTCATAATGTATGGGCCAGTAAAGAGGATTAAGTACGTAGCGCCTGCTATAGCTATGGTCGACTCACTCCTAGGGTATAGCGCTAAATTGCGGGGCTATAAAATAAGTGGAAAACATCCCATGAGGAAGCTCTTAAGGAGCATACAGAAGCTGTTTACTAAGAGCTAGGTGCTCCCTCAAACTTCAGCGATTTAATCCATAACTTCATGAAGTTTTCTGACCTAACCAAGTCAACATGAATTAACCTACTCAGTATATTGCGGGCTATCTCCTGTGAGGACTTATCAAATACATATACTTTGAGTCCTGACAGAACTAAATTCCCAGTAATAACTACTTTCTCAGCACTTACTGGAGGTATCAGCCTAAGCAGGGCAGCATCTTCAGGGCTTATTCTCGAACCAAATGAGCCGCACAGCACCACATATTTTAAGTCATCAATACTTACACTACCTTCGCTCAGTACAGTACGCCAGCCAGCCTTGACTGCTGCCATAGCCTTCTGAAATCCTCTTAGGTCACTGTACGTAAAGTTAATTACCCTTTCTTCAGCACCCCCAGTTATAGTAAACAACTTAACACCATCAATCACATCATACCCCTTAATGATTCTTCCCTCTTTATTAACGAGGCCGTATCGTACCAGCTCAGCTACTAAACTAATTACCCCTGAACCAAGCAGCCCTACAGGATCACCCCTCCACGTAAACTTCGGTGAGCCCTCCTTACTAAACCCACTTATTCTGACCTCCTCGATGCCACCTATTACTGAGCTAACTCCGCTAGTAATGTGTCCCTCAAAAGCCGGGCCAGCTGGAGCACTCGCTACGAAGTATTTGTCCTCAACAGCAAGAAGTACCTCAGTATTAGTTCCTAAATCAATAATCAGGTAAGGCTTCTGCAGGCCCACATACTCAGCAGCAAGCAGATTTGCAAACGCGTCCCCGCCTACAAACCCAGCTAGTAATGGAGCCAAGAGGGTGGCGTGCGAAGTTCCCGGTAGGACAAATATGAACGGCCCCTTAGCCACAGGCTGAAACGGCTTTTCGGCAAGAGACTTCAGAGGTAAGCCCATGAAAATTGACTCCATTACACTATTACCAGCAATTACAGTAAGTACTGCTTTCTCCCTATCAATTAGTGACTTAATGAGATCGTGGAGACTAGCACTCATCTCAGCATATACTCTAGGGTCCTTGAGGGCTTTCGTAACCCTAGTAATAATGTCAGCACCGTAAATATGAAGTGGATTTAATATTACTCCATCACTAATTAAATTAGCTTTGCTATCTCTTACTTGGTACATTATCTTCGTGGTTCCTAAGTCTACTAATAAAACATTACTAAAGTCATTACTAGCTGAACTAATTATGAAGCCATCAATAAGTAATGCCTTCCCTGAAGTACAATATAGCGTGCTGGCTGGTACATACTTCCTCCTACTAATTGCAGGCTGACTTAAGTCAACAACATTATATATAGGGTTAACAGCCCTCAAGGAGACCTCATATGACTGCTTAGGTACTTTAAGACTAGGTCTCCTAGTAATTTTTACAACTACATCACTGTACACCCTCACCCTACATGCTAATCTGTAATTTCCCTTAAGCCCCCTGGCAGCTTCATTACCTGTTCTCGGTGGCACCTCTCCTTTAATATAGACAATGCACTG
>Ga0190363_1001088_pt1 | contig 16187 bp, 13 predicted proteins | sample 48721867_MG_FD_161272 | JGI IMG/M metagenome (GOLD analysis project Ga0190363, IMG submission 161272) | Hydrothermal vent microbial mat bacterial communities from Southern Trench, Guaymas Basin, Mexico - 4872-18-6-7_MG | ecosystem: Environmental > Aquatic > Marine > Hydrothermal vents >... | reverse complement strand
CATGTCCGTGAGCTTTGGAATTGCTATGTATGGTGCTGAGTCATATCCAGACTCTATCGTCCAGTGGCTCCACAGCTCAACTCTTGCACCATCTACTGGGTTACCGTATTTATCCACAACGCGTATTGTTAGATTGGCCAACTTGTCGGGGTAGTTGTATGGCACTTCGCTCCTCCATGGCCAGTCGTATACTCCGTCCTCTGCCCACTCCATTGGATATGTTCCTTGATACCATCCTCCAACGTTAATACCTCTCGGTGGATCGAAGTCCTTTTCCCAATTGTCTGGAGAGGCAGATGGATCTACGTGATGCCATGAGCCATTATACCAGAAGTTGTTGAACATGTGATCCTCTGCTATATTACAGATCACTATGGAAGGTATTAGTGCTGCTCTGGCAGATGTAAGGAACAATATAGAACACTCTCCACAGAGGATAGACCACTCTGGGTCTGCTGCAAGCATGTAGATGTTGTACCAGCCTGGAGGTTTCCAGTATACTGTACCAATATGCCAGTAGAGACCTACATCCTGCTTAAGCCAGTACATGACCCACCAAGCAGCCTCGTACAAGGTCTCAGCGTTCTTTACCCTTTCATAGAGCGATGTCCCATAAGTCGTGTCGTTCATGATAAATGTCCTGTAGAAGTGTCCTTGATACCTATCCGGCCATGCCCAAGCGGCCATAAGGTATCTGTCCCACATTACGACGTGCTTGTAATAGATGTCCTTAGGCACATAGTCCCATCCAGTTTCGGTCTTGTACTTCAATGTCGAGTAGTCTCCAAAGTCAACTACCTCCACATATGGCAGCTTCTCAGCCCAATAGTATATGGATGTAATGTCTTCCATGTATAGATACGTGGAATCCTTGTCCGCAAGTGTTATGAGGTTGTACGTTCTATCAGCTGCTATAAGGTATGCAAGTTCGTCCACGTACTTCTCATCAGCCTTAAGTATAAGATTAGAGTATATGTCCACGTACTTCGTAGTTACCTTATCTAAGATTATATAATCAATATCGGGATAATATCCAGGTCCCCAGAACCAGTTTGCAAGCCTCATCTTGTCAGCATCCGACTTCCAGACCTTGAACTCTGGGAACACTCCTGAGCCACGGTTCATTAGGTAGTATACCTTTCCGTCAGAAGATCCCACTAAAAGATCTGGAAGGCCATCTCCGTTCAAGTCTGCTAAGGCTGGTGCGGCATCTGATATCTTAACCTCTGGAAGGGCTCCTAGCTTTGTCCATGCAGGATGATAAGTGCCCATTCCCGTCTTCATGTACACGTAAATGCTGTCCTCATATCCCACTAATAAGTAAAGGTTGTCCCCAATGTACCCAAGTGTGATCGTTATGTTCAGGCCTTCATAGACGCCCTCCCAGTGCCATCCTCTGCCATCCCACCAGTCCTCCTTCCAAGCTGCGAAGTACTCCTGATCTACTGTCCATCCATCCTCCTCCTGTATTAATGCCTTAACGAGGCCCTCTCCGGTTCCCACAATAACATCGAGCTTTCCATCGTTGTTTATGTCAAAGAGGGATACGCTATATGGGCCTGCTCCTAGGTCTATATCGCTAAAGTAGTTCTCCACAAACGTCCAGCTCGGGTTTTCAGCAGACCCTGTGTTCCTGTAGAAGAGCAGCGTTCCGTTCTCAGTACCAATTACTAGGTCTACGAGACCATCTCCATCAAGGTCTCCTAGGGCAGGATACACCTGAACGTCTGTCACGTTAAGGACGCTGTATGGCGTGAACTTTGCTTGAAGCTCTGTGCCAACGTTCTCATACAGGTACACCTTTCCATCTCCTGCTCCAACGGCGAGGTCAGGTAGCCCATCACCATTGAAGTCACAAACAGATACTACGCTCCTTCCAGGAACGCTAAGTGGCTCCTGCATGAGCCACTGGAACTGCCTCACAAGAAGCGGCTTTATCCAGTCTGGGACTCTCTCAAGCGCTTGCATGGCCTTTTCCGTTAAGAAGTACTTTGTGGTCTCCATAGGCTTTAGGGCCTTTATCTTAGAGTCGTAGAAAATGGCATAATATCCGCCAGCTGGAATCTCCACGTTTATTGAAACGGATCTAGTATACGCGCCTCTCTGTGCAAAAATTGTTGTTGATAGAACGGCGCTGTTTAGCAGTATGGCAATCACTAAAACCGCCAAAAGAAACCTCTTCATGGAATATTTCATGCGGTTCAACACCTCTACTTTCGAACATCTATTCCTAGATTATATCTTATGTTAGGAGGCAGGAACTAATTAAATGTTTCCAAAGGAGTTCAGGATAAAATTTAGAATATTTGAACAATTGATCAATAGACTTATATATTTGCACCTATTCCAAATATATGTCTTTTGGTTTAGTATTTTAACCATTAGTCTATGTAGAACATGCGATTATAGAAGAAGGCATGGATTCTAGCTTAAAACATGAGCAGTTTTCAGCTGGGTTTTCATGGGTGATTAGCAAGCATATATTTTCAAGCATTTTATATTTTAATAGGTGATATCCTTTGACCGTGTACGTGGTAGACACCTCAGCGATCCTTGCAAACTTTGTTGGGGAAGAGATGGTGGCTCCAGTTAGGGTATATGACGAGCTACTTAAGTACAAGGACGAGATACCTGACTACTTGTATACGTTCTATGAGGAAAGGCTGAGGTTCTTTGAGCCAAGTGAGGAAAGCCTAGGAAAGGTTATTGAGGCTGCAAAGCGTACAGGAGATTACCATAGACTATCAGAGACTGATTTACATCTAATAGCGCTGGCCATGGATTTCAATGGCGTTGTTGTGACAAATGATCTATCCGTTCAGAACGTCTGTAAAGTACTTAATGTGAGGTACATGAGCTATCTGAGCAAGGAGATATCAAAAGTATTTGAGTGGGAGATCGTGTGTAAGTCCTGCGGTAAGGTTCTTGACAAGAAGTATGACGTGTGCCCTTACTGTGGAGGAGAGGTTGGATATAGGATAAAAAGGTCTCGAAAAATTTAGAGGAGGTGTGCTTATTATGCTCATAGCGTTTTCTGTCGTGCCTTTAGGAATGGGCACAAGCGTCGGAAAATATGTTCAGAGAGTTATAGATGAGCTCAGGAGAAGAGGATTTAAGTTCCAAGTAGGGCCCATGTTTACAACAGTGGAGCTTGATCCCAAGGATATGATGAAGTTCTTTGAGTTCCTAAGGGACGTGCATGAGATGTTTGCGTCTGAGGGCATAGGTAGAATAGAAACTCTGATTAAAATTGACGATAGAAGAGATAAGCCTGAGACCATAGAATATAAAGTAAAAAGAGCACTGGGTGAAATATAATCAGTCCCTCTTAAGACCTGTCTTCTCCTTTATTCCCGCCTTTTTTAGATACTCCTCAGACATCTTCAGCGTTCTTTCAAGGAGCTCTATAGCAAGATCTTTTTGCTCATTCTCCAGAAGTCTTCTTACTCTTCTAGCGAATATTTGAATTACTTCCTTCTCCATCTTAACGATTTCCTTGTACTTCTTTGGCACGTTCTCCGGCACTAATATATACGCTATCTCCTTAATGTCCTCTTCCCCTATGATACTTGCAAGGACGTTTATGAGTGCGGAGATTTTCTCCCTTAACTCCTTTTCCACCTTTTTGAACTCCTCAATCTTCATCTTTCCAAGGTCCGTTATCTTGTATACTTTCCTGCCCTCCTCACCACAGCACTCTATTAGTCCCTGCTCCTCAAGCGATGAGAGAAGAGGATACACGCCTCCAGGACTTGGCCTCCAGAAACCGCCAGCTATGCGCTCTATTTCTTTTACTAGCTCATAGCCAGTTTTAGGACCCTTCTTAAGGAGTATTTTCAGCATAATTAGCTTTGTAATTCCGCTCCTCAAACATCGCACCTCGATTATGTACGGACTTCAGGCACGTTATCAAAAAGCACTAATCCCATAAATAAGAATTTGCGTACAACCCGCCCACTATGTCAACTATATTATGTAAAAGTTATGATTATTAATTACAAAAATTTAACAATATATTGGTGAAAGAAATGGACATAACCATAGGCACAATAGGCAGTCACTCTGCCCTCCAGATACTCCACGGGGCAAAGCTTGAGGGATTTAAAACGCTTCTCATAACGACCCCCAACAGGGTAAAAGTCTATAAATCCTTTAAGGTCGCCGATGAAATAATAGTCGTCGAGTCCTTTAAAGAAATACTGGACATAGAGGACGATCTTATTGAGAGAAATGTAATATTAATTCCCCATGGATCCTTTGTTGAGTATATAGGAGGAGAAAACATCAAAAGACTAAAAGTCCCAATTTTTGGGTCAAAGGAGGTTTTGGAGTGGGAGGGGTCAAGGGAGAAAATGAATAAATGGCTAAAGGAGGCAGGGCTGAGAGCTCCCAAAACGTATGACGCTGGGGAGGTCGTAGAAGACTTAGCAATATTTAAGTTCCCAGGGGCAAAGGGAGGAAAAGGATACAAACTACTCCCAGGAGGGACTAAGATAGAGAGCGTTCCAGAAGATGGCGTCGTTCAGGAGTACATAATGGGCGTGCCCATGTATTTTCACTACTTTTACTCATTAGTGAACGAAGAGCTTGAGGTCATGAGCGTTGACAGAAGATATGAAACAAACGTGGACGCTATTTCTAGGATTCCAGCGCCGTTTCAGGATAGGACAGTCGCTAATGTGTCATACGTTGTCGTAGGGAACATTCCTGTAGTTGTTAGAGAAAGCCTTCTACCAGAGATATTTGACGCAGGGGAACGCGTTGTTGAGGCCTCTTGGAGGCTTATGAAGAAGGGACTATATGGCCCCTTCTGCCTTGAGGCAGCAATTACGCCCGATATGGAGATCATATTCTTTGAAATCTCTACTAGAATTGTCGCAGGGACAAATCTCTACGTAAATGGATCTCCATACACTTGGATCAGGTATAATAAACCTGTTAGTACGGGTAGGAGAATTGCCATGGAAATTAAGGACGCAATATTAAGGGGAGTTTTGGATGAGGTATTAAGCTAGGAGGTGTGATTCCTATGGGATTAGTTTTTGGAACTCCTGGAACTAAGGAAGGTTTTAAGATGATGCTTCTAGGGTCTGGAGAGCTTGGTAGAGAGATAGCAATAGAGGCCATAAGACTCGGTGCTGAGGTCATTGCCGTGGACAGATACGATGGCGCTCCTGCAATGGCCGTTGCTCATAGGAAATACGTGGGTAACATGAAAGATCCCTATTTTCTTGAGAGAGTAGTGAGGCTTGAGGATCCAGATGCCATAGTTCCAGAGATTGAGGCCATAAACTTGGACAAGCTATTTGACTTTGAGAAGGAGGGATACTTTGTTGTGCCAAATGCAAAGGCAACGTGGATAGCTATGCACCGTGAAAGGATAAGGGAAACGCTTGTAAGGGAAGCGAAGGTTCCCACTTCGAGGTACACGTACGCTACGACCTTAGAGGAGCTCAAGGAGGCATGTGAAAAAATAGGGTATCCCTGCCACACAAAGGCCATTATGAGCAGCAGTGGTAAGGGATCGTACTTTGTTAAGGGCCCTGAGGACGTTGAAAAGGCTTGGCATGAGGCGAAGACTAAGGCAAGAGGTTCTTCGGATAAGATAATAGTTGAGGAGCACATAGACTTCGACGTGGAGATTACAGTGCTAACTGTGAGATATAAGGACGGGGGAAGGACTGAAACTGCGTTCATAGAGCCCGTGGGTCACTATCAGATACATGGGGACTACCACTCCTCCTGGATACCTTCTGGCATATCGGACAAGGCAAGGAGAAGGGCGTTCGAGTATGCAAAGAGGGTAGCGGAGGTTCTAGGAGGTCTGGGGATATTTGGAATAGAGATGTTTGTGAAGGGAGACCAGGTGTGGGTAAATGAGGTGAGCCCAAGGCCACACGATACAGGGCTAGTTACGGTGATATCAAACCCTCAGGGGTTCTCAGAGTTTGCCCTGCACGCCAAGGCCATCATGGGACTTCCAATATATACTGAAGAGGAAGACGGCTTCAAGGTGATAAGGCCTCTTACTCCAGCCGCAAGCCACGTGATAAAGGGCTACGTCAAGGGAGTGCTTCCTAGGTATAGGAACATAGAGCTAGCGCTCTTAGAGGGAAGAGTGTCTGTTCACATATTTGGAAAGCCTGATGTTTATGAGGGTAGGCGCCTAGGAGTGGTTCTTGCGGCAGCTGATGACGTTGAGAGAGCTAGGATAATCGCTGAGAGGGCCGCGCATAGGATTGAGGTGATGATAGGGGAGAGGTGGCATAACCAGGAGTACGAGCTTGAGAAGCATATTCTGAGGTGATTATCATTGGGACCAAGGGTTCTCGTAGTTATGGGTAGCAAGAACGATGAGGAGATCGCCAAAAAAGCTACAGATGTTTTGGAGGAGTTTGAAATTCCATATGACGTAAAGGTGGCATCGGCGCACAGGACCCCGGATAAGGTAATAGAGCTATGCAAGAAGGCAGATGAGGGATATTACGACGTGATAATCGCAGTTGCAGGTCTATCAGCACATCTTCCTGGGCTTATAGCCTCGTTTACGAGAAAGCCCGTTATCGGGGTTCCAAGAAGCGTAAGCTTAATGGGCCTTGACTCCCTTCTCTCAATCGTTCAAATGCCACCGAAGGTTCCTGTTGCAGCTGTGGGAATTGATAATGCAAGAAACGCAGCGTATCTTGCTGTGAGGATACTCTCTCTTAAGTATGAGGAAATAGATAGGAAGCTAAAGCGCTTCCTGGAGGCAATGAGAAGTGGTGAGGTATAAAGACGTGGCATATGACTATAAAGATGAGAAAAGGATGATATCTAGGATACTTGCCATTATCTCGGGGACAAGTGAGCACTCTAAGGAAAAAGTCCTAGAGAGAACCATTGGACACTACGCCTCCCTAGTTGACCTCGGCAGTAAGTTCCTTGCGATAACCACTGATGGCGTTGGCACTAAAGTGGTCATTGCAGAGCTTGTAGGTAAATATGAGCCTATAGGAGTGGACTTAGTCGCAATGAATGCAAATGACTTAATTTGTGTGGGAGCTAGGCCTTCGATCTTCGTGGATTATATAGCAGTTCCCAAGTTAGAGGAGAGGGTAATCCTAGGTATCATTGAGGGAATCAAAGAGGGATGCGAGGAGGCAGGAATGGCTCTCGTAGGCGGTGAGACGGCTGTTATGAACATACTATCACACGTTGAGCTCTCGGGAACTGCAGTTGGATTCGTTGATAAGGGAAGGGAGGTCTTAGGAGACTCAATAGAGGTCGGAGACGTTGTCATAGGAGTCGAGAGCTCTGGTATACACAGCAATGGTCTTAGCCTTGCAAGAAAAGTTCTTCTGGAGAAATACGGAGTAGAGCACGAGATACGTGGAGAGCCTCTTTGGAGACACCTTCTCAAGCCAACGAGAATATATGTAAAGCCCATAATGGACCTTCTCTCAAGTGTTGAGGTTCACGGGATTGCTCATATTACTGGAGGGGCCTATAAAAAGATACTGAGAATCACTCGCTATGGATACAGGCTTAAAATGCCAGATCCACCTGAGATCTTTAGGGCAATAGAAAGAGAGGGAGTGCCATTGGACGAGATGTACAGGACGTTTAACATGGGAATAGGGATTATAGTGATCGTTCCAAGGGATGAGCAGGAGGACGCGCTTCAGATCCTTGAGAGGCACTATCCGGCACACGTCCTTGGAGAAGTAATAAAAGATCACGTGACAGTTATAGAGAGAGATGGTGAGAAAATTGCTCTGTCCCCTTGACTGGAGGTATTGCAGTAGCGAAATGAGAAAGGTTCTAAGCGAGGAGTATAGAGTAGAGAAGATGATAGACGTTGAAAAGGCTCTTTTTGAGGCGCTCCATGACATTGGCCTCGTTTCAGATGAGTGCGTCAAGAGGATCAGGGAGATATCTCTCAAGAACATAGGAGGGCTTGCCAGGATTCAGGAGATAGAGAGGAAGATAAGGCATGACGTCATGGCCTTAGTTGTGGCAATATCAGACGCCCTTGGGGAATGCGGAAGCATGGTACACTTTGGAGCTACTAGCAACGACATAATAGATACAGCATGGGCCCTTGTTATGAGAGACGCCCTTAGAATCATAAAGAGGAAGACCATAGAACTCCTGAGGGAACTTCTGAAGCTTGTGGACAAGTACAGGGATACTATTATGGTAGGACGAACACACGCACAACATGCAGTCCCGATAACTTTTGGATTTAAGCTGGCAAACCACGCACTGGAGATATCTCTAGGGCTAGAGAGGATTTTGGAGTGTGAGAAAAGGGTTATTGTTGGAAAAATGGCTGGGGCTGTCGGCACAATGGCAGCATGGCTTGGGAAGGGTCTTGAAATAGAAAGAGCGGTGATGAAAAGGCTTGGCCTGAGGCCTGCTGAGATAACGACTCAGGTAGTGTCAAGGGATAGACACGCTGAGCTCGTGTGTTCAATGGCAATTCTCGCTTCCTCAATAGCTCGACTTGCAGAGGAGATTAGAAACCTGCAAAGACCGGAAATACTGGAGGCAGCTGAGGGCTTTTCACGTGGCCAGATTGGAAGCTCGACGATGCCGCATAAGAGAAATCCGATAAGGGCTGAGAGGATATGCGGTCTTGCAAGGGTTCTAAGAGGTCTCGTAATACCCGCCCTTGAGAACATAGTTCTCTGGCACGAAAGGGATTTGACGAACTCATCCTCGGAGAGGATCGTCATAACGCACGCCTTTGGGATTATGGACCAAATACTTGAGGACGCCATTGATCTTATAGGAGGCCTTGTCGTGTACGATGAGAACATGCTGAGAAACCTTCGCATCACCAAGGGCATGAATATGGCAGAGTCCGTAATGATAAGGCTTACGATTAAGGGAGCCCCAAGGAACGTTGCTCACGAGATAATAAGGGAGCTATCAATGAGGGCATATGAGGAAGGACTGGAGTTTAAGGAGGCTCTTGTTAGGGACAGTAGAATACGCAAATATCTGTCTGAGGAGGAGATAGAAGAGGCGCTAGATCCAAAGAGGTATCTTGGAAACTACAAAGAGCTCATTGAGAGGGCTAAGAAGAGGGTGCTTGAGATCATAAAAATGGCTGAGAAGGGCAATACCTCTTAGAGCAGAGGTCTGAGATCCTTCCTTAAAGCTCGTCACTCAAGAGATATCCTTATTTTTGCCTTTTCATCAGGCTTTGTTAGTCTAAATGACAGTATTCCGCGATATGAGGTCAACTCTATAACATTTCTCCCTTCACTTAGACTAACGTTATCGCGCTCGGGATCCTCTTTATCTAGTGATGCTGTGTATTCATATATCTCTAGTTCATTCTCCTTTGAACACCTTATGATGATTCTAGGATATTTGTATCCGTAGAGGGGAATGCCTCCAAAGGGAAGATCCAGTATGAACGATCCCGGAACGTTGAACTCCACTGGAACGCTCCTAGAGCCCAATATGGAGTCTATCCTTACAGGCAGTATCTCCTTATGCCCTGCGTCCACCGGGGACGCGTTTAGGGCTCCAAGGTTTGCCATTGTGCACGTGCCTAGAAGTAAGTGCTCTCCAACGCGCTCCATGGACGTTATGCGAGCGCCAAATGCGCCTACTATTCTCATCGTTGGCGGAGTTATGTAAAGGAGCACAGTAGGCCCTACTACTCTATCAAGTCTCTCCCTCATGTAGGCCTCCTCGTCGCTGAACGACCTTAGTATCCCATGAGTATACGCATTATATGCCACGAGAACGCCTCCTCCAAGAGGAAGCGCAACAGTACGCTGCGGAGCGTATCCCGACATGAAGTCAAATAGCCTTATGAACAAGTGCTCCTCGCTGAATATGTCGCTAATAACAAGACCTCCACGGACAAACGTGAAAATCCTTCCGTAAGCGGAGCACATGGTTCCAGTTATAGGAGCAAATACGCCAAATCCATCCTTTGATATTGCTGAGTAGTCCTTTATTGGATAGCTCTCGAGCTTGTTTGTCACAAGATCTAAGGCCTGAATGCCTCGAAGGCCAGACTCTGGAGAGATTCCCAAGTAAGGCGTTGAGGAGTCAAAGCACGCATATTCTTTAACTAATACCCCCTTCAATGAGGGCACATCACTTACTCTTTGTAGTTCCTTGCCATCTCTGGAGAGAGAGTACACTCCAAGGTTTTCATGTCCATCAAGTCTAGATAAAAGTAGCCTATCCCCTATAGGATCGTAAATTATATTCGATATTTCTCCTGCCCATTGGTCTCTTTTACCTATGGTCTCCTTCCAGAGGAGCCTTACCTCATCATTATCGACGTCATATACGTGTACATGAGAGTACTTGTTATAGAATGCTATTGTGCTCTTTCCATCTCTCTTCCCCTCGTATACTGCTGGTGCGTGGACCCAACCTCCAAAGTATATGAACTCATCTACGACCTCCGACGCGTTGTACGTGTCACCACCAGATGTTGGCTCGGGACCAACGTGTTCAAATCCATAGACTCTCTCAGAGTCCTCGGAAAGAAAATAGGCCTCTGCCTCAAACGCAACTGTGTAATATAGGACTCCTTTATTGTACTTTAGGCCAAATATTCCTCCAGAACCCCACTCAGGCCCGTACCTCGGAGGATAACTTGACAGCTCATCTATGATGCCCATAAAGACACCTTTATCTTTGAAGTATATGTCGTAAGTTATAAATATATATTAAAGACATTGAAGTAATAGTGAGACAATGCCCAACTCGGGGGGTAATGAGTTAATGTACAAAATTATAAAAATAGTTAAATTATCTTTACTCCTTCTGACTCTGTTAGCTCTGCCTATGTTAACTGTTGTGCCAACGTGTAATGCTATGGATCATCCAACAGTGGAAAATACAGAAATAGTAAACTTTGTTAGTGAGCTTGCTGGGATATCCGACAAGGAATACCTCCTAGAAGCATCCATCATTGATATTCACTTTTCAGAGTACTATGGAAACGATACATATGAAATACAGATTGTTTTGGGGAACTTTAACACCACGAGGTCTCCACTGGAACTCTTCACGAACTCAACTCCGATTGGGGAGCAAGTGAGGAGGGCTGTGAGCGTCCTTGAACAGATTCTCACGCTCTACATGAGTGCGTATAATCTCTCTGTAGGAGACCTGGTGTTTGGGGGCGTATACTATAGGGGCTCAGTAGTAATAAAAGATGGAAAAATCACGGTTGATGATACCAAGGACTATATCTTTGATGTTATACTGGGGGCCAAAAGTATTAACTTAAACTTCAGGTTCTATAAGGAGAAACTAGGTTTTATACACATACTCGGACACGTTGATATAACACCGAGCGATTTAAGAAACAACACCGAGCTTCTCAGAGCAATCTTGAACAGAGAGTCTCTTATAAATGATAGCCTGTTGCCGACGGTACAAGAGCTTGTAAAAGCTGGAGAAAAGATCTTTGGAGAATCCCAAGAAAATTGGTTTATTAAGGCCTCAGAGTGGATGTCAAGTGGTGCCCCTGATGGCTACTCACTGAAAGTTAATTCCAATAGCATCTCACTGAAAAGGACGCTTAAGGTTAATTTTAGGCTAGGATCCAAGGAATTTACACTTAATTTTGAGGTTGGTTTGTGCGGAGCATCTGTAAAATTAGGTTCTGGGTATGATAATCAGATCTTGATTTATCATGGCATAGTATGGCCCAGCGATATGAGGTCCCTTGAGGGATATCTGAACAATAACACGTTCAACGCCAAGGATATTCTAGAAAAGGTACTTAGTCGGGCAAAATCTCAAGGACTGGACATAAATAAGTTCACATACGCGTCTTTTAACGATATATCAATTAAGAATGGAGATCTCGTGGTGCACATCTACCTCTCATACGGCGACCCATATAACGGCAGAACGCCTCTTTACTCCGCGTATTATGACCTAGACAAGAACGTTGTATTAAGCTTGTTCAGAGAGTATTTTTACGGCTATGTCGCTCCCATAGAGTACCTCGCTAAGGGAACTATGATAAACATAAAGGAGGACCTTAACACAAAAACGTATGATCCGGTACTAGTAGCGGAGATCGCAGGCCTCATAGGAGTGCCTATCGTAATCTCCATAGTTTTAGGCGTGCTAACAAAAAGAAGAAAGGATGAGATCTAAGTGCGCTCTTTTGCCCTCTCCTTTATTTGTGAGTGAGCTTAATGGACTTCCACTCTTTACAGACTTCTAAGAGGAACTTCTCCACTGGAGTCCTTTCTATTGCAGATCCGGACACAAAGCCCACGGCCTTTGTCGCGTTTAAGACCTTCTCTACTGTTTCAGGATCCTTCATGGGACCTCCATGGGTTATAGGTATGAAGTCCTTTCTTATCCTAAAGGCCACATCTAAAAGCTTGTTAGTCCTCTCTATGGCCTCCTCAATGGTCACTGTGGTCTTCGCTCCTATGAGCCCTCCCGTTGTGAGGCCAACGTGCACTGCGATTATATCTACGCCGGCCTTAGCGAGCTTCTCCACCTCGTCCTCTGTGAACGCGTAGCCCAGCGTGAACATGTCCAGCTCCTTCGCTATCTTAAGCACCTCTACCTCCCTGTCATATCCAAACCCAGACTCCTCGAGGTTTCTCCTGAAGAGGGAGTCCTTGTCAATCAGGGCTACTGTAGGAAAGTTCTGTATGCCAGAGAAGCCCATCTTCTTCAGCCTTTCAAGGTATTCAGGCCAAATAGTCCTTGGATCCTGAGCACAAACACCAGCAAGGACCAAAGATCTTTTCACTCGAGGAAGGATCTCATAGCCCATCTCTATGACAAGCCTGTTCGTGTCGAAGATCGGTAAAAGCCCAGAAAGCGATCCTATGCCAAGATGTCTTCCATACCCAGAGTTATACACGCCTATAATGTCTATCCCTGCCATGTCAAATATCTTTGCGAAAAAGCCATCTCCAGCACTTGCAATAATTATGGGTCTGCCCTCCTCCACTTCCTTCCAGAGCCTCTCAAGGGCCTTCTCCCTAGGAACGAATGTTGCCATGACATATCACCTCAAGGATAGCACCTCATGACATCCATATATTCATTTCTCCAAACATGTTTGAAAAGGAGAGGAAAGGTGAAGCGCTCACCTAGGGAGTCTTGAATAGTCCTCCTTTATGCCCCATTTCTCAACTGCCGCTTTAAGCTCCTCATGATCCTTTGCATACTCCTCTAAGGAAATCCCCTTAGATATTGCCTCAGCAGCCTGCAACATGGCCTTTGCTCCTGCTGTAAACCCTAGAGGATGACCAAATACTCCTCCTCCTGCTAGTATTAGTATGTCCACCCCCATAAGACGAACGTTCGCTGGGACGTTTCCAGGATGATTGCCAGCTGATGAGACGGGCATTGTTGCCTTGAACTTGCCCCATGAACCTCTGAGAACGGCAACGTTCCTTCTCACGTCAATTGGGTCATAGTGGAACTTTCCCTCAACGCTTCCACAGTGTATCTCATCTGCTCCGCACATCCTCGCTAGCTTTGACACGAGAACAGGGCTAAAGCCGTGATCCTCAACCATTGTGTATGCGCCGTGTCCACATCTGTGAACGTGTATTGGCGCTTTTATATCGCTCTCAGCGAGAAGTCTGAGACCACCATAGCCCACGTACGGAAGCACGACCATAAGATGGTTTCCTCCGTTGTCAAGAACTAGATCAGCAGCATCTAACATCTTTGAGTGGTTATCCATAGTGATGTTAAACGCGTACAGGATCTCCTTTCCAGTTTCCTCCTTTACCTTGTCAATAGCCTCCACGACAGCAGATACTCTGTCCTCTAGCCTACAGTACTTAGGGTTCACCAGGGCCTCATCGTCCTTGACGAAGTCCAGCCCCCCAAGTCCAACCTCGTATACCATCTTTCCGATCGTCCTCGCGTCAAGTCCCACGTTGGGCTTTATAATTGTCCCGACAAGGGGCCTTTTAGTTCCCTCAGTCCTCGTGAGCTTTCTAAGGCCTTCAACGCCATACTTTGGGCCTGGAAACGCATCCTCCCACCACTTGGGAAACGTCAGGTCCATCAGCCTAAGCCTGTCTATGTACATGAGATCATAGGCGTTACCGGCTATATCAGCAAGAAGGTTTGATATTCCTCCAGTCTCTGGGTCATAGTTCTCTGCCTTTATTCCGAGCTGTAGCACGTATGTTCCATCACACGCCTTAAACACTTGAAGAATCTTTGCTCCATACCTTTCTCTAACGTCTAATGTCTCGTACTTCACAAGCGTCCACGTTCCAGTTGAGTTCTCTATTGCTGCTTCCTCAGCGACGGTCATAGGAGGATACTTCGTTGCCTTTACAAGGTATGTGGCTACAATGTACTCCTCTGGGTCTATTAGACTGACATCAGAGTACATGATGGATCTTATAACTTCACTCTCGTTGGGATCAAATTGCATCTTCTATCACCAAAATTGGCAAGTCACAGTGAAGTATATCTAATTGCTCCCAAACATGTTAGACATAAAAGAAAGAGGATAAAGGGAGGCGAGTTTACTCCTTCACTGGCCTCGGGAACGTTATTGCTATGTTAAACCATCCAAGGAATCCTCCAAATATCCCCGCAAGTGATGCCCATACAAACAGTATCCACGCGTCAACAACAGGGTTCCCAACTATAGGACCCTGACCTGCTCCTATATTTGCGCCATTTGCATACAAACCAAAGTAGAGTGCAAGATACATTGATAGCCCGTTAAAGTACGGAAGGCTACCCTTTTGGAACATGGGATGAAATCTCATCACGAAGACCGCTACTGCAACCCACACAAATATCCACACGGCGACAGTAGTGAGTGTTCCGCCTATTGGAACAAGGGCTACGAATGTTGCAAACACTCCCATCCAGAACGCTCCAAGTGGGAACAGTATCCATATGTACTTCAATGCCTCGGGCTTTGCCCCCAGAGCAAAGTACTCAGCCCATGCGATGAACGACGCCCATAAAGCTAAGTTATACTTCCCAAGAAGCGTTCCAAAGGGAAGGGAAAAGAGTACTGTTATGGCAACAGCAAGCCACAACGGTATTGTCTCCTTTGTCTTTGTGCTCATTCAAATACCTCCTTTAAGGCGGCTTTAGCTTCATCCTCTCAAACTCATCAAGAGTAAGTGTCCAGGGCTCCGTGAAGTAGGCCCCCTTCTTCCACTTTCCTGAGAGCATGTCGTCGAGGATTCTTGCGATGAGCATTGCGAAGTCCTTCTCATTTATGTGCTTGTCACAGATTATTACGTCTAAGTTCTCCTTTTCCCTGTCTATGTGCTTTAGAAGCTCCTCAACGAATGCCACTTCCCTTAGCCCCCACTCGGGCTTTTCAGGGTGTGATGCCCAGAACGGCCCAGAACCTGGTCCTGCCCACCCAAGCTCCAGGGAGGGCTCTCTTATGTCATACGCGCTCCACCCACGCATGGGCACCACAAGGGCACTTGGACCCTTTGCCTTGTTAAGCCTCTTCGCCATTTCCTGAGCCAGCCTCCTTGCCTCCTCTGGGAGAGTGCCAATGACCGTAACCATTGGATTATGAACGTGGATCTTCCTTCCGGGGAGTCCCTCTGCCTCCTCTTCCTCGAATTCTCTACCTGTAACTAGGGACTTCTTGCCCTTAACCTCCTCTCTTGGACCGAAGTTTATCATGTCAGCTCCTCCAGTTGAAACTACCTGCGGTATCCCCTTCTCCCCTGCAGCAGTGAGTCTCTCCGGGCCTGCGCTCAGAATTCCACCACAGACCATGTCTGTGAGCTCATGCGTCGTTATGTCGGCCATACCAACGATATAGCCATCCCTTATGAGCTCCTCAAGTGATCTTCCTCCAGTGCCTACAGCGTGCATTATCATTGAGTCGTATCCCTTCTTCTCAAAGTACTCTGAGACAGCCTTAACACACGGCGTCGTAGTCCCGAACATCGTGTATCCGATTAGGGGCTTCTCCTCTATGTCAGGCTTTGGAGCCCTTGCCGCTCCCACTACGGCCCCTGCAGCTGCACTTAGTATCCTAGCTGTGACGACGTTTATTCCCTTTTCAGCTAGGGGGTACCACATCGCTATGTCCTTTATGTCGACATATGGCCTCACATCTCCTGAGGCCATCGTGGAGAGCATTATCTTCGCAATTCCGTAGGGCAGTGACCTCATGATCCTAGTCTCTATTGACGTTCCTAGTGATCCTCCAAAGGCTATCACTCCCTTTC
>Ga0190363_1001087_pt1 | contig 16190 bp, 12 predicted proteins | sample 48721867_MG_FD_161272 | JGI IMG/M metagenome (GOLD analysis project Ga0190363, IMG submission 161272) | Hydrothermal vent microbial mat bacterial communities from Southern Trench, Guaymas Basin, Mexico - 4872-18-6-7_MG | ecosystem: Environmental > Aquatic > Marine > Hydrothermal vents >... | reverse complement strand
GCAAGATCCCCGCGAGCTTTCAACTGAAGAAGTTAAAAAGGGACTAGACGTGCTTAAAGATCTAGGCGTTATAGAACTAGTCTTTTCTGGAGGAAACCCTCTAATTAGGGAAGATATCGGGGAAATTCTGGATTACGCCTCCCAGCATTTTATAACAACAGTGTATGATAATGGAAGTATGGCCGCAGAGAAGATCGACGCCTTAAAGAATGTAGACTTCGTTGCAATATCGTTAGACACGCTTGATGAAAAGAAGAACGATTACTTGAAGGGGGTGCCGGGCTCCTGGAAGAGAGCGATGGAGTCTATACGTCTACTAAAAGATCAAGGAATACATGTAGGAGTTTCGCCTACAATCTCTCAATTCAACATTTATGAAATAGTTGATTTCACTCGATACTTTATAAAACGTTCAATACCTGTCTGGTACTGTTTTTATTGGTATGATTATCCATTTGAGGATGGCATGTTCAATATTGGAAAGAAAAATGATGAGTACGTGATACGAGACAAAAAAGCGTTGCTGGAAGCTCTGGATTCAATATTGAAGTTGAGAGAAGAAAGCGACTACGTGTATATAACTGAGAAAACATTGATGGCTCTAAGAGAATTTGTTGCTTCAGGCGTTAGAAGATGGAAATGCCGCGCTCTTGACAGCTTCTTGATAATTGATCATTTAGGTAGAGTTGCAGGATGCCACAGTAGGGAGCCTGTTGCATCAATATTTGATCTGCCTGATCTTTGGAGAAGCAAAAGGTTTGAAAGGCTTAGAAAAGAGTATAATCAATGTACAAAATGCACGTATCTCTGCTACATTTTCTACTCTGTACATGCGGGATTATCGGGAACGTTAGAGATACTTCGGGATCAATGGAGAAACGCTAAGCTTCTACTTCGAGAGGAAGGAATAAAGGTCGACGCCTCCCAAAACTCATAGTCTCTTTAAATAGAAGTTACCTCTAAATTTTTGATAGTGCTATTAGTCTCTATTCTTGGAGGGGAATACTCATGGAGATTAAACTTGTTAAGATCGAGACACCCGAGGAATGCAATGCTATTTTAGGTATGGCGCATTTCATAAAGACCGTTGAGGACATCTACGAGGCAATGGTCAATTCGGTTCCGAACATTAAATTTGGACTAGCATTCTGTGAAAGCAGTGGAGAATGTTTAATCCGCGTTGAAGGAACAGATGATGAACTCAAGAAAGCAGCCGCGGAGAATATGCTTAAGCTTGGCTGCGGCCATTCTTTCCTCATTTTTCTGAGAGGCGCATATCCAATAAATGTTTTGAACGCGTTGAAGAGCGTTCCAGAAGTATGTACAATATACGCTGCGACTGCTAATCCCTTAGAGGTAATAGTCGCTGAGACTGAGCAGGGAAGAGGTATACTTGGAGTCATCGACGGCTTGAAGCCTAAGGGAATCGAGGATGAGAAAGGTGCGGAATGGCGGAGAAATATACTTCGGAGATTAGGATACAAAAAATAGCTCTTCAAACACCTTTAGAAGGAATGGCGGAGATAGCGATTGCCGCTGATACTTGAGATACGTGACCTTTGGAAGGCTTACGGTGAGGTTCAAGCGCTTAGAGGATTAAATCTCGAAGTGAAGAGAGGTGAAATATTTGGGCTTATAGGTCCAAACGGAGCGGGCAAGACAACATCGCTTAGGATCATCGTTGGGCTTCTAAGCATGGATAAGGGAATAGTCAAAGTTAATGGACAAGACGTCAGAGACGAACCCTATGAATACAAGAGGCATATAGGGTACGTTCCGGAATCAGTTGTTCTTCCAGAATATCTAACGTTAGAGGAATTTCTAATATATTCAGGAAGGATAAGAGAGATGCCGAATGATGAGATAAAAAGGAGAATAGACTTCTTTCTCAGAGCCTTCGAGTTAGAAGATAAACGGAGAAGCCTCATACTTTCACTCTCAAGAGGGATGAAACAGAAAGCTGCGATAGCATCTGCCTTGCTGCATGATCCAGACCTACTCATTCTCGACGAGCCCTTGGTTGGAATCGATCCGGCCGGGCAACATATAATCAAAGAGATTTTTAGTGAAAGAGTGAAGGAGGGAAAAACGGTCTTTATCTCAACCCACATGCTTGACACTGCCGAGAGAATGTGCGATCGGGTTGCTGTTATTCATAAGGGAAGAAGAATAGCCTCTGGAGATCTTAGTACTCTACGGAGAATCTCTGAGGAGGGCGGAGATGCGACACTAGAGGAGGTCTTCCTAAAGCTTATAGAGGAGGAAAAGAGCGCATCTTTTCAGGAAAAGACGGAGTAAATGATGAGGCTACTCCTAAACATATATCATGCGAAGATCAAGATCGTTCTGGGAGCGCTTAAAGCTTCAAGGACAAACATTCTTCTCATTCTAGTTTATCTATTAGGAGTAATCTCAGGCTGCTTCGGCTTAGGCCTAGCTTTGACAGAAGCCATACAGAAAGGAGCGATTCTCTACGCATACGTTGATGAGCTTTCCGCCCTGATAAGTCTAGGTTTAGCTATCACCATACTCACGTCTTTCCGAGGTTTCACAGTCTTTGATTATGAAGAAAACTTATTCTTCACCTCGACGATTACTCCGCGAATCTTTCTTGCCGCAAGCATACTTTCAGACTTAACCATATTCTCGATCTTTTTCGGCCCATTCTTTGTAACGCTGGGAACAATCGCGGTCCTTACAGGCTTATCCTTTATTGTTGTGCTTTTACTCTTTGCAGTTGTAATATTGCTTATCCTCTTCATTCTATTTCTTAAAAAAGGATTTTCAATTTTAATCTCGATCTATACAGACTCGGCAGTTCAATATATCCTCGTTTTCATCGTAGTTTCGCTGCTGCTTCCGGCGATGAGTTTCTTCTATCCCCTTCCAATAAGATATAGCGGATTACCTTATCCCTCAACCTTCATAGCAACGGCTATTTTACATTTGCTTTGTGGGAGACACCCGCCGCAAACATCTCTTCTCGGCTTCCTTTCATACTTCATATTCTCATCAATGCTTCTTTTCTTCTGTTCTCGAAGAGACATATTCCGATATGCGAAACCTACCCCTTTCTTCTCTCCTTTTGACGTGTCAATGAGGTCGCAGACAATTAAAATGGGACAGAACATTAGATTATTTTCGAAGATTGGGTTAAGATTCAATTTGACCCTTAAACCCCAATCTCTTTTTAGATTTTTAATAAAGAAAGAGCTGATACGTATGATTAGAGATGGAAGTTTCTTCGCCGTCATCGTCTTCTATATTGTCGTCCTAATCATGAGCATCTCGACTAGAGGCGCTGGGGACTCCTTCCCCATCTGGCTTTTCATCATGGCGATATACGCCCTTATTGTTCCAGCCGTGTTGATAAGCAATTGGAGAGTTGGTGAGCTCAATAGCCTTTGGATACCCTTAACATCCGGCATGGATCTAAAAGTATACTTCAGCTCTCTCTTATACGCATTCATTTTAATCTCTCTTTCCATCCCGATAGGGATGATAATCATCCTTGGCTTCATCGCTCATCTAAACTTCATCTTGCCTTTGATTCTGGTAATATCCACATCGTTAATTGGAGCCTCCATACATCTATTTGTGGTCATTCATTTTCTAGGAGAAAAGCGTAAAGCTACGCCTGGATTTATGATCAGCTGGATCTCCCTTCTTCTTTCAGGCGTTTTTCTCCTTCCAGCTTACGTCTACGTCACATTTAGCTTAATCTTCAAATATAATCCATTCATGGATCTTGCAGTTGGAGCCGGATTGCTTGGCTACTCATATATCATCTTCCAGTTTTTCTTAAAGAAGACCGAGCGAAAAATCTTAAGCATCGAGATATAACTGAATCTGGGGCTAAAGATAGATGTCGATATGCGGGGATGAGAAGAGATACAGGATTCAGATGATAGCTGAAGAGATTAAGAGATGCCGAAAATGCGGCCTCTCGGAGACCAGAACAAACGTTGTTCCTGGAGAGGGAAACGTAGATTCACCAATAGTTCTGATTGGCGAGGCTCCTGGATATTGGGAAGACCGCAGAGGAAGACCTTTCGTCGGAGCCGCAGGAAGACTGCTTGATGAAGTTCTTAAAGAGATCGGTCTTAGAAGGTCTGAGGTCTTCATAACGAATGTTCTGAAGTGCAGACCTCCTGGAAACCGTGATCCACGCTCTGAAGAGATAAAGGCTTGCACTCCCTTCCTAGATAGGCAGCTTGAGATTATAAAGCCCAAGTTCATCGTAACTTTAGGTCGTCATTCAACATCTTATATCTTCTCTAAGATGAATCTGGACTTCAAGGGAATCTCAAGAATACATGGGCGGGTATATGAGGCTAGATTTACTGATTGGAATTGTTACGTGATGCCGACATATCATCCTGCCGCGGCTCTCTATAATGTAAATCTTAGAGGAGATATCCTACGTGACCTACGGAAATTAAAGATAAAAATGGATCTCCTTAAAGAAGACTAAATCTTTAGGAACTTAAGCATGTATCCGATAATTTTAGGTTCTTTAGGAATCGATAGTCGGCTTATTCTTCCTTTATGATCTTATCCATCTGCGGCTCAAATCCCAGCCCAATCTTTCTAGGCGCATAGAAGTATCCATCTTCAGGCTTCAGCTTCTCTTTATTAAAGGCTTGCTGAATAACTGAGTGTTTTACAAGATACTCTATTATTGGACAGACCGTTTTCGGCTGAGAGAAAATTACAGATTGAGCCGGCTCGGTCCATCCAGCATGCGGAATCACCGGTATACCCTCCGCCGAGGCAAGTGCGCAGATCTTCCTCATCTCCGTTATTCCGCCAGCCCATGTAACGTCCATCTGCAATATATCTACGGCGCCACGTTTCAGAAGCTCTCTGGCACCCCACCTAGTATATTCATGCTCGCCTCCAGCTATTGGAATCTCAACTTTTTTCCGGAGCACCACGTAGCCCTCGATATCATCCGGCATTAGGGGCTCCTCAAGCCATGCTGGTTCATATCTTTCAAGTTTCCTCGCCATCTTAACTGCATAGTTAATCGTCCAGCTATTCCAGCAGTCAAGCATCAATTCAATATCGTATCCGATAGCGTCACGGATCGCCTTAACGAGATTAATATTCTCCTCAAATCCTTTCAGTCCGCTTCCAGGACCGTAACGGAAGAACCACTTTAAAGCCTTAAATCCTTTATCGACGAATTCTTGGCTTCTCCTTGCTGCATCTTCCGGCTTGACAGAGAAGCCGAGCATACTGGCATAGGCAGGTACTTTCTCTTGAACAGGACCTCCTAAAAGCCTGACAACCGGCTCCTTCCTAAATTTGCCGATGAAGTCCCATAATGCGCAATCCACAGCGCTTATCGCAATTATAGTTTCGCCTTTCCTGCCGTGAATTTGAGACCGATACATTATGTCCCATATCTTCTCGACTGAAAAGGGATCTTCCCCGAGAATCATGGGCTTAAGCGATTCCTTAATGATTCTTGCCGTTCTAGCCGAGATCGGTCCAAATATTCCTCTTTCATCACGGTTCTCCACAATCACCTCCAAGAAGATCTGTTCAAATGTTTTTTCTTCTCCCAGCTGATAAGGTCCCTCATCACGGAATCTCTCATATATATCCACTGGCCTAACGAGCCTTTCTTCCCAGAAACCCTTTGGAACAATTGGGCCTGATCGAAGAGTAAACGTGCGTAAATCTTTAATAATCATCTAAACTCTTCCAGCTCCCATTTTATTCTGTTATTCAGTCTGAAAAGGAAGGATCTTAAAACATTTTTCTTCCAGGGATTTTAAATCGAAAAATTGATCCTTTGCGGTTTTCCATCCACTACAGATCTCAAAATATTCTCAACGATTACGACGTCTTTATAGGAATCCAGACCATTGGATAGTGGTTCTTTATCCTCGATTACGCATTCAACGAAATGTTGAGCTTGTCTTTCAAAAGACCATGCCCGACCTCCATGTGGAAACTCATCTCTCTGAACCTTTCCAGCTCGATAAACGTGCACTTTTGCGGGTACATTTCTTAAAAGAGGCGGAGGCGGTCTAAGATCAAGCCATCCATTCTTAAAATAGACTGTGAACTCCTCATCCCAAAAGTCGGCTGAGATTGATCCCATCTCTAGAACAAGAGGAAAACTGCCGTAGTTTAGTATGGAGATAAAACCGCCAGACCAATCTCTTGAAAAAGTCACCTCAAAAGGGTCTCCCAGAAAGAATCTAGGCAGATTTATGTCATGAATCTGCTCCAGAAGATTATTCATCGTATTCTCATAGGCTTTAGGCAGAAAATCTGGAAATCTGGCTGGAATTTTAGGATAAGGCTCGTCGGTTTCTATCATCTTCTCAGCAGGTGAACCGCATATCCAGTCTCCTCCGAACATGCGGGATCTTGCATAGATGATCTCGTCATTCTCTGAAAGATTACAGAATTCTTCTTTCGCTTTTAAAACGCCAGGGTCAAATCGTTTCATGTAGCCGACCATGAGCACTCGGCTATGCTTCTCTGCGGTTTTCACCATTTCCAACGCGTCGCGGCTTGTTGTCGCCATAGGCTTTTCTGTAAATACGTCTTTGCCTGCTTTCAATGCATCTATCGCGATTGGCGCATGGATAAATTTATTTGTGATCTCTACAACGGCATCTATCTCTTTGTCTTCGATTAGGTCAAGATAAGACGAATACACCTTTTTTATTCGCCATCTCTCCGCGACTTTCTTTGCTAGCTTCAGTCTTACATCACAAATCGCGTTGACCTCAGCGTTCTTCAACCTCATAAATGAGGGAAGATGAACGCACTGCCCCATAAAACCGCATCCGATAAATCCTATTCTCACCTTCGCTGCCACGTCTATTACCGCCTATAATCCCAATTATTGTGTAACAGAGCAGCTCTTAAGTACCTTTTCATCGAAGAATCGAAAATAGAAAAGTTCACCGTAAATATTTAGTGGAATATTTCGGAGTAAGAATAAAGAAAAGAGGTTATTAGGCAGAGATGTATTAAAAGAATCAGGTTGATCAGGAAATGTTTGTAGGATTACTTACAGCTCCTTTAAGGGATTGGAATTTCGCGAGAATCGTGGAGTGGGCTTCGAAGAACGGCTTTAAGGGGCTTGAAGTGGCGGTTTCGCCTTCATCTAAGCAGATTAGTATTGACCATGTTCTGAAGGGAGGGGCAGGTGAGGTCAGAAGGGAACTTGCAGACAAAGATGTTGAAATCACTAGCCTAGCCTTCTACAGTATTAAGATCCTTGAAAGCTCGGAGGATCAAAAATTCTTGAAGAAGGTTATTGAAGCTGCTTCGACTCTTGACGTTGAAGTTGTCTGCACATTAGTGGGAGGGCCAAAGGAAGGAAAAGATAAGCATCAAACTATAATGGAGGACTTTCCTCAGGTATTTGGTCCCATAGTGGATTATGCAAAGGATAACGACGTGAAAATTGCCTTTGAAAACTGGTTTGCTACAAATCTTCAAGGTCTAGATCATTTCGAGACTCTTTTGAAGGCTTTACCCAGCGATGTTTTAGGGTTCAACTTTGACCCTTCCCACCTCTTCTGGCAGCAGATCGACTATATAGAGGCTGTTCACAGATTCGGCGATAAAATATTCCATACACATGCTAAAGACACCGAGGTTCTACCCTTTAAACTTAGAGAATTAGGTGTACTTGGACGTGGATGGTGGAGATATCGAATTCCAGGATGGGGCGGGATAAACTGGCCTGCCTACATAACTGCTCTAAAAGAGGTAGGATACGATTATGTGCTCAGCATAGAGCACGAAGATCCATTCTTCGGAGCCGAGGAAGGCTTCCTAAAGGGGAAAGACTATTTACAGAAGCTTCTTTAGAAGAAATCCAAAAAGAGGCTTCTTAAAAGAATCATCTCCTACCCTTTAGATCTCTTCTCATCCGAGAGATTAGTTCTGTAAGGATACTGAAGGCTTTAGCAGCATCCTCCATTTTAAGAACTATCACTGTCTCCGTGAAGCAGCTTGCTGTTTCTTCGATGTTTATATGAGCCCTGGAAATCGGATTATAGAATGCAGCTATGCATCCGGGAGTATCAACTATTTCACGAGGGCTCTGGACGATTAGAGCTGCCAAATTACGTTTTTCTCCTAAAATCTCTTCTTCTCTAAAGACTGATCGCACCTCATCAAATATTCCTTCATCGATGATCAGTGTGAGAGTGGATGCTCCCTCTAATAATTGGAAGAACGCCTCTGGGAAATCAGCTGAGATCAGCCTAGCCTTCTCGAGACTTCTCCGCGTCTTCTCCACGGATATCTTTGCCACATCGGTTCTAAGACTTATCTTGCTTTCCGCCACGATTTTTTGATACTCCATCTTTGGCGTATAGGCGACTCTCGCTCTCTTTACGGCTGTTATCAATCCGGCGATACCTATCTTTCTTCCATAAATTTCTTCGACTATAGGCTTGAGGAGACGCGCTATTGCACTGTAATTTCCGTATCCTCTTGCCAGAGCATCCTGAATTGAGGGATCATTATCTATCAGGTATTGGACGATTTTTGATATGGATGATTCGGCCAATTCTGGTCACTATAGCCCGAATTTGGCATATTTTGGCCAAAAAAGATTTATAAGATTTTCGCTTTCTTTCAGTAAAAATCTATTAAAAAGCGGGGACGATTAGGATTGACGAGAAAGATTGTACTCGCATACTCGGGCGGATTAGACACATCTGTCCTCTTAAAGTGGCTTCAACAGAAATATGACGCTGAGGTAATAACTGTAACCCTAGATGTCGGACAAAAAGAGAACCTCGAAAAAATAGAGGAAAAAGCAAAGAATCTCGGAGCAATAAAGCATTATTCTATAGATGCTAAGGATGAGTTCGTTAAAGATTATGTCTTTCCAGCCATAAAAGCCAACGCTCTTTACGAAGGGAAATATCCGGTCAGCACAGCGCTTTCAAGACCATTAATCGCCGAAAAACTTGTTGAAGTTGCAAAGAAGGAGGGAGCTGACGCCATTGCACATGGATGCAGCGGCAAAGGTAATGATCAAGTTAGAATTGAGGTCTCAGCAAAGGCGTTAGCTCCCGAAATAGATGTGATAGCTCCCGTAAGAGAATGGGGTATGACTAGAGATGCTGAGATAAAATTTGCTGAGGAGAATGACGTCCCGATTCCTGTAGATATTGACAAGCCATATAGTGTGGATCAGAATCTATGGGGACGCTCAATCGAATGCGGCATTCTGGAGCATCCGGATGTTGAGCCGCCTGAAGAGATTTATGAATGGACAATCTCGCCGGAGAAGGCTCCTGATAAACCCGATTATCTAAATATTCATTTCGAGAATGGTGTTCCGACAGCTCTGAATGGAGAAGAGATGGAACCAGTTGGACTCATCGAGTCTTTAAATATGATAGCTGGAAAGCATGGAGTAGGACGTATAGATCATATAGAGGACAGGCTTGTAGGCATCAAATCGAGAGAAGTCTATGAATGCCCAGCAGCCCTGGTCATAATTGAGGCGCATAAAGACCTCGAAAAACTTGTGCTTACGAGACACGAGGTCTCCTTTAAGCATCAGGTAGATGCCTTATGGAGTACGCTTGTATATACTGGGCTCTGGATGGACCCGTTAAGAGAGGACCTCGACGCATTCATAAATGCAACTCAGAAAAGAGTATGCGGCGATGTAAAGATCAAACTCTATAAGGGAGCCTTCCACATAGTTGGCCGTTCGTCTCCCCTTTCGCTATACGATTTGAATCTAGCAACCTACAATATTGAATCTAGATTTGATCAATCTTCATCTAAAGGCTTTATTGAACTTTGGGGATTACCAACGAGAATGGCGAATGCGCTTAAGAAGACAGGAGAAAAAAGTGGTGTCTGATCTTCTGAGGAAGGGAAGGCTTAAACCTGCAAGAAGAGACGCCATATTGTTTGTTTCATCTGCAAAAGACGATAAAAAGATACTGAAGCAAATTATCGAGATAAATAAGGCTCATATCGTAATGCTGGTGGAGAATGAGATAATCGACGAGAAAAATGGCGGAAGGATCCTTCAAGCTCTAGATGGATTAAAGAAAAAGGTTAGATTAAGACCGGAGCATGAAGATGCTCATGTGGCTATTGAGGAGGGAGTTATTAGAACCGTTGGAGAAGAGATTGGCGGAAATCTGAATCTCGCCAAGAGCAGAAATGATCAGGTTGCCACGGCAATAAGAATGAATCTCCGCCGAGAGATTCTTAAAACCGCAGAGTCAATCGTTAACCTTCAAGAAGCTCTACTTAAAAAGGCTGATAGAAATATCGAGACGATTATTCCTGGATACACACATATGCAGCCTGCGCAGCCAATAACTTTCGCACATTATCTTCTTGCACAATTCGACGCGTTGCAGAGGGACCTTAACCGTCTCCGGGAAGCATACGTCCGAGTCGACCTTTGTCCAATGGGAGCTGGAGCCCTAGCTACAACAAGTTTCCCAATAAAACGTGAGAGAATAGCGGAGCTTCTCGGCTTCAGCGGAATCCTTGAAAATTCATTGGACGCCGTATCCACGAGGGATTTTTTGCTTGAGACCTTAGCCGTTCTCTCAATATTAGCTGTTAATGTTACAAGAATCGCTGAGGATCTTATAGTCTGGAGTACCATGGAATTCCGAATCGTCGAGCTGCCTGACGAGCTCGCCTTCACAAGCAGCATAATGCCGCAGAAGAAGAATCCAGACGTGCTGGAGGTTATCCGCTCCAGAATGTCCAATATACTAGGAGAGTTTATATCCTCAGCCACATTGATGAAGGCTTTGCCTACAGGATACAACCTGGACTTTCAGGAAGCTACTCCGAAGCTGTGGAGCGCGACCGAGACTGTGCAGCGATGCTTAAAGATGCTTTCAGAGATTATTTTGAATTTGAAAGTGCACTCCGTAGCGACGCTTAGATCCGATCTGTCCTTTCTGGCCGCTACGGAGATAGCTAATATGCTTGTTCGAGATCATAATGTCCCGTTCAGAACAGCTCATAGAATCGTTGGAGCCCTCGTCAAGAATCTTGTAGAGAATGAATTGTCGCTGGGAGATTTGACGCCTAAATTGTTTGCCGAAGTTTCTGGAAGATTTCTAAAATCGCCTCTGAAAGTAGAGAAGGAGGAGTTAATGCGCATAGTCGACTTATCGAAGTGTGTTGAATCCTATAATGTTAAAGGAGGTCCATCAAAGATCGAGGTTGAGAGAATGTTGAAGGAACGATGGAAGACGCTGACTGATTCAAAAGGCTGGATACGTAAAAGGGAGGATAAATTAAGAGTAGCTGAAAAGACGTTAAGAAGAGAGATCGAGATGCTTATTAGGAAGACCTGTAAATCGTAATGTTTAAATTTGAGTTGTCTAATTGCTTGAGGAAGGGTTACTTGGAGCATAAAAAACACCTCGAAGAAGCCGGAAAGGCCGCACTTGTTCTTGAAGATGGCACTGTTTTTTTGGGGAAGGGTTTTGGAGCTCCAGTAAAAGTCTCTGGGGAGGTTGTCTTCTCCACCTCGATGGTTGGTTATCCAGAATCGCTAACTGACCCCTCTTATCATGGGCAGATATTAACTTTAACGTATCCGCTTATCGGAAATTATGGAGTTCCACCCTACAAATGCGACGAATTTGGAGTTCCCATCTTCTTCGAATCTGTGGGAATCAAGGTTAGAGGACTCGTAATTCAGGAGCTCTGTTCAACTCCATATCATTGGGCCTCTGAAAAAACTTTGGATGAATGGCTTAAAAGCGAAGGAATACCCGGCATCTATAACATCGATACTAGAAGGCTGACTAAAAAACTTAGAGAAAAAGGAGTGATGCTCGGCATTTTAGAAGTTTGCAGAAGGGAAGATGAGCCGAACGTGGATAGACTGCTGAAGGAAGTACGGCATATTCCAGATCCCAACATGCGGGACCTCGTCAGCGAAGTAACGATAAAAGAGCCTATTCACTATAAAGCCAGAGATAAAAGAATCGTCTTGGTGGACTGCGGTGTAAAAGCGGGAATAATAAGGAGTCTCCTTAAACGTAAAGTTGAGGTTATCCGTGTGCCTTATACCTTCTCTGCAGAGGAGATCCTAGAATACAAGCCTGATGGAGTCCTCATAAGTAATGGCCCTGGAGATCCTAAGAGAATGTCGAGGGAGCCGATTGAGGCTGCATCTGTTCTTATTGAGGAAGAAGTTCCAGTTATGGGCATATGTCTCGGAAACCAGATAATTTCTTTGGCGTTAGGCGGCGACACTTATAAGCTAAGGTATGGCCATAGATCTCAAAATCAGCCTGCTTACGAGCTGGGGACGGGAAGATGCTACATTACAACTCAGAATCATGGATACGCGACAGATGCTGATTCGCTTAGAGGGACAGGTCTCGATGTTTGGTTCATAAATGCAAATGACAAAACAGTTGAGGGAATAAGACACAGAGACGGAAAGGCCTTTGCGGTACAGTGGCATCCAGAGGCTTCTCCAGGACCATACGACACCGAGTTTCTCTTCGATCTCTTCTTAAAAATGACGGAGTGATATGGGTGCCGAAGTTCGAGTGGGTGCGGAAAGTCGTAATCTTGGGAAGCGGACCGATAAAGATTGGTGAAGCTGCAGAATTTGACTATTCAGGCAGTCAATGCTTAAAGGCTCTACGTGAGGAAGGCATAGAGACCGTTCTGGTAAATCCTAACATCGCGACGATACAGACCGATCCACGTCTCGCTGGAAAAGTCTATCTGCTGCCAGTTACGCCCGAATATGTAGAGAAAGTTATTCGAAGAGAGAGGCCCGACGGCATCTTACTCGGCTTCGGCGGACAGACAGCTCTTAATTGTGGAGTTCAACTAGCAAAAGCTGGAATTCTCGAAAAATATGACGTGAAGGTTCTTGGGACTCCCATTAAGGCGATAGAAGAGACTGAGGATCGCGAACTCTTCAGAAAAGCCATGATAAGAGCTGGCATACCTATACCTAGAAGCATGTCAGCTACATCCGTGGAGGAAGCACTTAGAATAGCGGAGGACCTTGGCTTTCCAGTTATACTCAGAGTTGCGTATACTTTAGGCGGTAAAGGCTCCGGAGTAGCCCGCAATAAGCGTGAGCTTAAGGAGATGGTGAGTCGAGCTCTCGCACAGAGCATGATAACTCAGGTTCTCGTCGAGGAATACATTGGAAAGTGGAAGGAGATCGAATATGAGGTTATGCGGGACTACGAGAATAACTGCTTAACAGTCTGTAACATGGAAAACTTCGACCCGATGGGAATTCATACCGGAGACTCCATCGTTGTGGCTCCGTCGCAGACTCTATCGAATCGCGAGTATCATCTCATCCGCTCCGCATCGATAAGGGCGGTTCAAAGTCTAGGAATAGTTGGAGAATGCAATATTCAGTGGGCTTTACATCCTAAATCAGAGGAGTTTAGAGCTATCGAGATCAACGCAAGAATGTCCCGCAGCTCGGCATTAGCTAGCAAGGCAACCGGTTATCCGCTTGCCTACATTGCTGCGAAGCTCGCGATAGGATATCTTCTTCCAGAACTCATCAACAAAGTCACGGGCATCACCACGGCGTGTTTTGAACCAGCACTCGATTATCTAGTCGTTAAGATTCCAAGATGGGATCTACGGAAATTTAGGAATGTGGATCCTCACATAGGGCCTCAGATGAAGTCTGTTGGAGAGGTCATGGCGATTGGGCGGACATTCGAGGAGGCTCTTCAGAAGGCAGTTCGTATGCTTGATATTGGAAAGATGGGGGTTGTGGGGAATGATGAGGAACCTGAACCGTTGGAGTCCATTCTTGATGCTTTAGAGAATCCTACTGACGAGCGGCTCTTCAAAGTAGCTAAGGCATTAAAGATGGGTGTTTCAATAGAGAAGATTTATGAGCTGAGCGGGATTGATCCATGGTTTCTTTATAAGATTCGAAATATAGTTGAGATGGAGAAGAAGCTTCAATCTCTAGATCTTAACGATGAGAAGGTTCCGGAGATTATTAGAGAAGCTAAACGCTTAGGGTTCTCGGATGCTCAAATCGCGAGATGCTTGAAGATAGATGAGATGGAAGTTAGAAAGCTAAGGAAGAGATTTAAAATAATCCCAGTTGTCAAGCAGATTGATACGCTTGCAGCGGAGTGGCCTGCTCAGACAAACTATCTTTATCTGACCTACAGCGGAGATGAAGATGACATTAAATTCGACTCCGGCAAAAAGAAAGTTATTGTCTTAGGAGCAGGGGTCTTTAGAATAGGATCAAGCGTCGAGTTCGACTGGAGCGGCGTAAATACGATCTGGGCTTTAAAGAGAAGAGGCGTAGATGAAGCTATAATGGTGAATTATAATCCTGAAACCGTCTCAACTGATTATGATATCTCCGATAAACTCTACTTTGAAGAGTTAACGCTTGAGCGGGTATTAGACATCTATGAAAAAGAGAGGCCGTTTGGAGTAATCGTGAGCGTTGGAGGACAGATCCCAAATAATTTGGCGTTGAAGCTAAGCCAAGCAGGCGTGAGGCTCTTGGGTACATCCAGCAGAAGCATAGACTTAGCTGAGGACCGCTCCAAATTCAGCGCTCTACTCGACAAGCTAGGAATTCCACAGCCTGAATGGAGCAAGCTTACAACCATCGAGGAGGCTGAACGATTCGCTGAAGAGATTGGCTATCCAGTTCTGATACGCCCCAGCTATGTACTCTCTGGATATGCGATGCGAGTTGCACGTAACCGAAAGGAGCTAAGGGACTATCTTGAATTAGCGGCGAAGGTCTCTCCGGAACATCCAGTTGTGATCTCAAAGTTCGTTGAAGGCGCAAAGGAAGTTGAAGTTGACGGAGTTTCAGACGGAGAGGACACATTGATCGGCGCGGTCATCGAGCATATTGAGCAGGCAGGAGTTCACAGCGGCGACGCCGTTATGAGCATCCCTCCACAGACCCTAAGCAGCAACGTAATAAAGACAATTGAGGATTATACACGTGCAATCGCCAAGGCCCTCAAAATAAAAGGCCCATTCAACATTCAGTATCTCGTGAAGAATGGAGAGGTCTCAGTTATCGAGTGTAACCTCCGCGCCTCCAGGTCGCTTCCTTATGTGAGTAAGACTCGGGGGATAAACCTCATTGAGGTATCAACAGCCATAATGCTTGGAGAAAAACTTAAGGATCTCGGCATACCCGATCTGCCGCCGATCCCGCATGTAGGGGTGAAGGTTCCTCAATTCAGCTTCATGCGGCTGACGGGGGCTGATCCCATTCTCGGCGTAGAGATGCTAAGCACGGGAGAAGCAGCATGCTTGGGAGAGAATTTCGCCGATGCATTTTTGAAGGCGCTGCTCTCCGTAGAATTTGAGCTTCCAAAGGATGAAAGCTCGGTTCTAATCACGGTTGGTGGAGAACGCTTGAAAAAGGAAGTTGTGCCCCTAGCTAGAACTTTAAGGGAGCTCGGCTTCAAGATTTACGCGACGGAACATACAGCGGATGCCTTCAGAAAGGCAGGCTTAAATTCCATCACAGTTCTACATAAAGTTAAGGAATCTGATAAGAAACCTAACATTCTTGATTTCCTCATAAAGAGGAAGATAGATCTAGTGATCAACATACCGTCGAACAACTCTGATGGAGAAATGAATGAGATTTGGGAGGATGAGTACGTTATACGGAGACTGGCGGTAGAGTTTAACATTCCCGTGGTTACCACTCTTGAGTTAGCCTCCGCATTGGTGAAGGCGATAAAATATAGAGCTGCAAGCGAAGCAGTCATAAGATCGCTTAACGAATATATGGATAATTTACCTTTCAAGCTTTGGTGAGGCTATAGATTAAGTTCTTTTAAAATCTCCTCTGCACTTTTGTAGGTTTTTGAGGGAAGATTCCTAAGGATCTCTTCCAGCCTTACTTGTTTATGCTCCTCCAGCTCAATTAATCTCCACCCAATCTTCTTCATGATTACGCTTTTTGTAGAGGGGTATCTCATTCGGCGGAGGAGATTTCTGATCGAATCGGTTCCTCTGAGAGTTAAAGGCGGAAACCTTCCGGTCTCGATTAATGAGAGGAAACGACTTGCATCTTCGAACATGGAGAGATTATTGAAGAGTACATATACTTCTCTTCCACCAGCCTCTAAAGATTTCACAATACGCTGCAGCTTCAACAATTCTTCATCACTGTATTGATAGTAATACATTCTTGA
>Ga0190363_1001086_pt1 | contig 16196 bp, 17 predicted proteins | sample 48721867_MG_FD_161272 | JGI IMG/M metagenome (GOLD analysis project Ga0190363, IMG submission 161272) | Hydrothermal vent microbial mat bacterial communities from Southern Trench, Guaymas Basin, Mexico - 4872-18-6-7_MG | ecosystem: Environmental > Aquatic > Marine > Hydrothermal vents >... | reverse complement strand
TCTCGCCTGTTCTTAGATGAATAATTTCAAAGGCGTTCTTGACAACGTTTATGGCTCTAAGCTTTTTACCAGCATTCTTTCCCGGACGCATCAAATTATTCACAAGTCTTTCAACAATGTTAACTTCAGCCTTCCCAAACCTTTTGTGCTCATGTCGACCCATGCTGTGAGGAACATAAACTGGCCTAAGACAAATGTAACGTTTCAACCCTGGATCACGAACTTCAATGTCTTTAAAGTCCCACTTTCCGAACAGCTTGATTTTTTCGATTTCCTTCTTACTCAACCTTCAACACCGCTTAACAGCTAAAATTTGAAACAACATATTTAAACTTGCCGCGAATCTATACATTGCACGCGTATCCTGATAACTCTCTACACAAAAACAAACACACAAATAGAAACAGACAGACAAAATATTAGACCTTTCGACATTAACTCTTTCAACGTTCCACTCTACTCAGATTTTTACTTGAAATTACTGGAGAAGCCTCAGTAAGATTTATAAATTACAACCGAGTTCTACTTAGTATAAGCGGTAGGGAGGTGAATTGTGTATGAGGATAGGAAGTTATACTATACCTGATTTAAGGCTGTTTCCGAAGATATATGAAGCAGTCAAGTTGATTTATGAAAATTATCAACTTGAAGAGATTGAAGATGAGGATGCTGTTGCTAGGCTTGTAGGACATAAGTCTGCAAATAGTGGTGCTTGGCTTTCTAAAAAAGCTGATATGCGGCTTTACGGGTTATTAGAACCACGAACCATCAAACTTACCCCGCTGGCAGAGAAGCTAACCTATGGAACAGAACAGGAGAAGCAAGAAGCAATCAATAAGGCCGTGTTAAACGTACCGCTTTGGAAAGAATTGTACAGTAAATTTGGAGTAGAGTTGCCAGAAAGTAATTTTTGGGTTCAATTACAAAGAATTACTGGTGTCACTGCTTTAGAAGCACAAAAATACGCTGATTCTATCAGAAAAGCTTATTTGGAGGACGTTAAACACATCAAGGTTGAAAGAAAGGAAACCAAGGTGAGTGCTAAGGAAGTTTCAGGTAAAACTAGCACAGAAACCTTAATTCCAACGTCCATAGAAGCTCAAGCTGAAATAGTTAAGGGATTAGTAATCCAAGGAGCGTACAAGATAGCTAAGGACTTCATAGATTTCATAGAATCTAAAGCGAAAACACAGAAAGAAACACCAGAAAAGGGGAATTAATTCTCTTTCAACACATCTTTTATAGTACACAAATGGTACGTTAAACCTTTTAAGAACAGTTTAGCGCATCGGCTTCTGCTTTTTGCCAAGCACAAGCTCTTTTAATGAGACTCCGTTTACCATGATTACTTTCCATCTTACGCCCGGAATGTCGCCCATGCTTCTTCCACGTGAGCCACCAATACCCTCTACAATTACTTCGTCATGTTCATCTACAACGTTTAGGGCGCCGTCGCCAGGCAGGAAGGCGGTTATTACTCTTCCATTTTTGATTAGCTGGACTCGTACACATTTTCTGATGGCGCTGTTGGGCTGTTTGCTTTCTACGCCGACTTTTTCTAGAACTATTCCTCTAGCCATTGGTGCTCCTTGGAGTGGATCTGCCTTAATGTCTAGTCTGAGCATTCGGCGCTTATAGTAGCGGTCGCTCCAGCGGAACTTCTTCCTTTTCTGCACTAACTTTCTTGCTGCGAATTCGCCCTTAGGAGACTTTGAACCAGGCATGTTGCGTCCTCTCGCTAATACTTACAAGCCTAACTTAAATATTTTCTTACTTGAAACATTGGCTTCAACCTATTTTTAGCTCTACATGATTCCCCTCTCTATCATAAACTGCTATATTTTGTTTGGTGTAGGGATAGCCAACTATCATTATTATTTTGCCTATTGCCTGATTTAGGTCGCCAATTGAAGGTGCCAGATTTCCGGAAGGATGTGAATGTGCAGTTCCAATTATTGAAAAGTCTATTGGTAGGGTGCTTAAAGAGAAGGTTGCAAATCCGTGGCCGTAAGTTGCGAAGGGAGGAATAATGATGTCGGAAATGGTAATGTAGTCTTTCTTCTTTTCTCCCCTAAGCATGAAAAGTATCTCTCTGGGATGCATCAACTGTGCATTTTTAAGAATTGCCTCAAGAAGCTTTTTGCTGATCCTAACTCTCAATTTGCCAACCTTCGTGGGACATAGCTATAATTACAATGCAATTCGAATTTTAAATTGTTATAGTTGGATGACAAAGTTTAGATGGAGGCTTCTTAACTAAGATTATGTGAACCAGTTGGATGGCGGAATTGAAAAGCATTCATTGAAAATGTTTCTGGCTTCTCTGGTGGTTGCAGGCTTCTTAACTAAGATTATTTCTGAATTCATTCACGAAATTGGACACGGCATCCTCGTTCTTCTCTTCGGAGGAGAAATTCTAGAGATTTACATTAGTCCTTTCTGGCCTCTTCAGCATTCATGGATAAAGTGGAGCTTCCCCAGACAAATTGGAAGAGAGGAGTTTGCTGTCATATATGCTGGCGGAATACTTTTCTGCCTTACAATTTCATTTCTAATTCAAGCGCTATTATCGCTTAGGGAACCTTTCTGGTTTTATAAGTTAAGCCTGACTTGGCTGAGCTTTTGGACATTCTTGAATGGGACAGGCTACCTAATTCTAGGAGGAATAAAGCCATTCGGAGACATTGAACAATTAATAAAGATGGGATACCTAACTCAGCCGTCCTCTTTCGTTTTAGGGCTATCATTCTTTATAATAGGATGCTACATGTTGTCGAAAATTTTCTTTGGCGTTTTCTCAAAATTTTTCTCGGCTAAAACAAGCAAAATTCTTATTGTAATCTTCTGGATGCAAGTTCCACTTTATTCTCTTCTATATCTTCTGACAATGTTATAAGCCTACATCAAGCTAGATTACGTATATTTTTGGTCTAATTATTTGCATAAATAGCTTGTTTAGATCTGCTGTGCTGTATCGTTGAGTTTGGCCTTGGCCACTGGCTATCTGAATGAATTCGGGAATAACCTTTTCAACAAGCCGTTGAGAAGGGTTCCCCCACCTAATTGCTGGACACGCCGGGTCGACATATATATAAAATTTTCTCCCGTTATATGTGAAAAGTGCCTGCCTTTCCTGGCCGTATTTTGGACGTGTATAGACCTTAAACGGCCACAGCTTACACGCTTGAGGCTTCAAGTAATCTTGGAGGCTGCAAATCCAGAAATTGCCGAATTTCCGTAGGAATATGCATGAGCCGTCATTTCTGCGCTTGAGGTAGACCCTGTTCAAGCCGGGAACTGTGACTTCTACTCCGTAGATCCTTACTATGTTGAGCCACTCGTTGAATCTTAGGGCTACATCATATTCTTTGCAGCATATTCCACATGCGGTGCATTGCCAATCGTTGATGTATCTCCATGCAATTGGAGGCATACTCTATCTACCGTGTCTCTTCCTCAAAATATTAGAGTCTATGTTATAAATTTCACGTTTCCATGTAAGCTCTCAATTTTTCAGCTATTTCCTCAGGTATTTTTACTGCCTTGCCCAGGTTTTTATCGGCTGCAACTGCTACGATGTAGCCTTCAGCTGCAAGCTGCCCGTTCCGCTTGTTACATACTTTAAACCAGTATTTTACTGCTTTTTCCTTGAGTTCTCTCACTGAAACTTCGATTTCGACTAAATCATTAAATCTTAGAGGGCTTTTATAGCGACACCAAGCTTCAACTCTTGGAAGTATTACGCCGTATTTTTCGGCTACGCTTTCGAAATTGAATTTTAGGGTTCTGTACAGTTCTTCCTCTGCTTTTTCGAAGTATTTGAAGTAGTTTGAAAAGTGCACTATTCCAGCGGCGTCCGTATCGACCCAACTTACTCTAAAGCGGGTTTTGAATGGTGGCATGTTTCAAGTTCTATCTTTGAAAGAGATAAGTCTAACTCTATTAATTGGGTGTGTTTAAAATAAGGGAGGAAGGGGCTTATCGGTTAGAGTTCTATTCCTTCAGCACCCATTTTCGCCTTTGCTACAACCGCCCTGAATTTTTTGCCGCATTTCGGGCATTCATACATTCCAAATATTGTTACTGTTATTCGCATTTTTTTATCTGGAAATGGAGCCACAAGCTCCCATGTTTTGTATGGTTCATTAACTGTTGCGCCGCAGCTTGGACATTTCTTCTCTTTGCCTTCTTGTTTCCGGGGCATTTTCGGCTCGACAGCCTAAATTTTCTTCTTGCTTAGTACCGCTCTAAATGCCTTCTTGCATTTTGGACAATCGAAAAGGCCTATTTCAAGTTGGGTTCTTTTCCCCTTTCTGTCTGGACGCCCAGCCATCTTCCATTTTTTCCTAGGCTTCTTAACTTCTGTTCCGCAATTTGGACATTTAGCCATTACATTTCCTCCATTCGCATACATGGTTTAATGATTACAAATAAAAGATTTTCCATGGATTTCGACCTATACTATACAATGAAAAATTTGGCTAAAGTTGAAAAAGTGCGGTTTTATTTCCATTTTAGGATTTTTCTGTTCATGAATATCTCCGGAAGTACGAAGAGCCCCCAGCTCGCCACGCCTACAACATAAAGTAGGTCGCGGGGGGTCAATGGTACAATATGGAACATTTGCTGTGTTACTGGAATATAACATATTCCAAGTGTTAAGGCTATGGAGGCTACTACTGCTATTACAAAAAACTTGTTGGAAAAGTTTTTGCGGCCCATCCTCCAAACGCTTCGCTTCTCTGAACGGCAATTCCAGACAACAAATAGTTCAAACATGGCTGCTTGAACGAAGGCGGCGGTTCTCGCCTCATTTAGAGTTGCTTCTGTTCCGAATCCATGTGCGGGCCAAACGTAATATTCCAAGGCGAAAACAAGGAAAGTTCCAGCTGCTTGTAACAGAAATGAGGCGATGATAAAGGCTAGCATTCCATGCAGTATTCCCTCTTCAGGTTTTCTAGGCGGCCGCTCCATCACATCATCCTCTGGCGGGTCGGTAGCCAAGGCTATTGCTGGGCCGCCGTCCGTTACTAGGTTTATCCAGAGAATCATGGCTGGCAGAAGCGGAAGCGGAAATGCCTTCTCTCCAAATATTCCGCCGAGAATGGCAAATGTTCCAATTACTAATAGCTCATCGAAGTTACATGCGATTAGGAATCTGGCATACTTCCTTATATTATCGTAAATTACCCTGCCATATTCCACTGCACGTACAATGGTTGCAAAGTTGTCGTCTGTTAGGATTAGATGAGAGGCCTCTTTAGTTACGTCTGTACCCGTGATTCCCATTGCAACGCCTATGTCGGCTGTCTTTACGGCTGGAGCATCATTTACGCCGTCGCCGGTCATGGCAACTATATGGCCCCTCGCCTTCAAGGCTCTAACAATTTTAAGCTTGTGCTCTGGAGAAACTCTGGCGTAAACGGTTACCTTTTCAACTATCTCCTCGAATTCTTTCTCGCTTATTTTTTCTAGCTCTTCTCCTGTTAGGGCTAAATCGCCTTCCTTGTATATTCCTATTTCTTTTGCTATTGCCAGAGCGGTTAATTTATGGTCACCTGTTATCATGACGGTTCTGATTCCTGCCTTTTGGCATTTCTTGTTGGCTTCTATTGCCTCTTCTCTTGGTGGATCAATCATTCCTTCAAGGCCGACAAATATCATGTCCCTTTCTATTTCTTCTGTAAATTTTTCGGCTTCTTCTGGAAGTATTTTGTAGGCCATTCCTAGAATTCTTAAAGCTTCTCTAGCCATTTCCTCATTTATCTTCAAAATTTCCCTTCTCTTCTTGCTTGTAAGCTTCTTTATCTTTCCATCCTCGACTATGTGGCTGCATCTTTCAAGGACAACTTCTGGCGCACCCTTCATAAAGGCGACCTTTTCTTTTTCCGGCGTTAGATGGATAGTTGTCATTCTTTTTCTTTCAGAAGTGAAGGGTATCTCGCCTATTCTCGGATATTCCTTTTCAAGCTCCTTATACTTTAGTCCAGCTTTTTCCGCCGCAACTATTAAGGCGGCTTCTGTTGGGTCTCCTACAACTTCCCATTTGTCCTTCTCTTTGATGAGTAATGCGTTATTGCATAAGGCTCCAATTTTTAGAAGAGATGCCAGAACTATGTTCTCTTCTACGTTTACTTTTTCTCCTCTATAGATGAATTCTCCTTTCGGCTCATAGCCTACGCCCGTGACCTCGAATATCTTGTTGTCTGCGTAGACTCGACGAACAGTCATTTCTCCCTTGGTTAAAGTGCCAGTTTTGTCTGAGCATATGACTGTTACGGCGCCCAGAGTCTCCGCCGCCGCAAGCTTTCTTATTATGGCGTTTCTTTTGGCGAGCTCCCTTGCGCCCAAAGCCAATGTTATAGTTACTATGGCAGGTAGGCCCTCAGGCACAGCTGAAATTGCAAGGGCAATCGAAGACATGAAGGCTTGAATGAATCCTTCCATTTCAAGGCTGGATTGCATAACTACTTCGAAGGCTTCTAAGGCGAAGATTAAAATGCAAACGGCAACCACGATTTTCGCTATTTTGCTCGCGAAGCTGTCAAGCTTCCTTTCAAGTGGAGTCTTCTCTTCTTTGGCCTCTTGAACCATTTCGGCTATCTTTCCAAATTCGGTATTCATTCCAGTTGCGACTACAACGGCTTTTCCTCTTCCATAGACTATGTGGGTGGCTGAAAACACCATATTTTTCCTTTCACTAACCGGCGCGGAGGCATCTACAATTCCAACCTGCTTATCTACCGGCGTTGACTCTCCGGTTAAGACTGCCTCGTTGGCTCTAAGCTCTATCGCTTCAATAAGTCTGGCATCGGCGGGGATGCTGTCCCCGGCCTCTAGAGCGAGTATGTCGCCTGGAACAACTTCTCTGGCTGGAATAATTCTAACCTTTCCTTCTCGAATAACTCTTGCTTTTGGAGCTGCAAGCCTCTTGAGGGCTTCTAATGCCTTTTCAGCCCGGTATTCCTGAACAAAACCTGCAATTACACATAAAACAACTATAACTAGAATTGTTATTGCATCGGTGTAGGCTTCAAGAAAGCTTGTTCCCGGCTTTTCTAAGCTTTCATAATATCCTACTGCTATGGAGAAAACGGCTGCGAAGATAAGTAGTAAGATGAATATGTCCCTAAATTGGCTTAAAAGCATTTGCAGGGCTGTTCTTCTCTTTTTCTCAGCTATCTCATTATATCCATACTTTCTAAGCCTTTCTTCAGCTTCTTTCTGAGATAATCCTTCCGGACTGGTTTTTAATAGCTTAAAGAGTTCTTCCTCACTTATTGAATGCCAATCTTCCGGCGATTTTTTAGCCATAAAGTTGAGCACCTAAATTTGAAATTATGCAATTGAAGAGCTTATCAAAAACTCATGAATTCCCATTTATAGGTTTTTCCAATAGGAAATACTTTTAGACTTCCATTTTCACTTTATCTTTTGGCTTAGGGGTTCAGTCGGCTTGAAGGAAAAATCGGCAAATGCTTTTGACTTACTATCAAAACCTGTTCGAAGGCTGATTAAGCAGAGAGGATTCTCTAAGCCGACTGAACCCCAAGAAAAGGTTATCCCGAAAATTTTAGAGGGAAAAAATGTTCTTTTGATTTCGCCGACAGCCACCGGGAAAACTGAGGCAGCATTTCTTCCAGTGCTCAGCATGCTCATCCAAATGCCCGAACGGCCTCCGGGAATAAAGGTTCTCTACATAACGCCATTAAGAGCCCTAAACCGCGACTTGCTTGAACGTCTCCAATGGTGGTGCAACAATCTAGACATAAAATTGGCAGTTAGGCATGGAGACACGGAAACACGTGAAAGGTCAAGACAGGCCAGAAGCCCGCCTGACATTCTGATTACGACTCCGGAGACTCTACAGGCGATTCTGCCCGGCTGGATTATGCGTCAGCACCTACGCGACATAAGATGGGTAATAATAGATGAAGTTCACGAAATGGCCGACAGCAAGCGGGGAAGCCAACTAAGCCTAGCACTCGAAAGATTAAGGTTGATAACAGACAGAGGATTCCAGATAATTGGTTTGTCTGCCACTATAGGCACTCCGGAGAAAGTGGCGCAATTTCTAGTTGGAAATGGAAGGCCTGTTGAAATCGTCAGGGTTCCGGCGGCACGTGACATGCACCTGCAAGTGGTTTATCCTCAACCCGAAAGCAAGGATTACGAGTTGGCCACAGCACTTTTTACTCATCCAGAAGTTGCGGCTAGGCTTAGAATAATACGAGATTTCATGGAAAAACATCAGTCTATACTTTTATTCACCAATACACGTGCAATTTCAGAAGTTTTGGCGAGCAGGTTTAAGGTTTGGGACATAGACTTTCCAGTTTCAATTCATCACGGTTCTCTAGCTAAAACTTCGAGAATTGCAGCTGAAAGAGGCCTAAAGAATGGAGAATTGAAGGGACTTGTCTGCACAAGCTCGCTTGAGCTTGGAATAGACGTTGGAAGAATAGATCTGGTAATCCAGTATATGAGCCCAAGACAAGTTACAAGGCTTATTCAGCGCGTGGGTCGAAGCGGTCACCGGATTGGAAGAATGGCGAAGGGAATAATCATCACGATGGATTCAGATGACACGTTGGAGGCAATGGTTATTGCAAGAAGAGCCCTAAAAGAGGAGCTTGAACCGGTTGAGATTCCTCCGAAACCTCTAGATGCGCTAGCTCATCAAATAGCTGGATTGCTTCTCAAAAAGAGAAGGTTATACTTCAACGAAATTTATGACATTTTCAGAAGGGCGTATCCCTACAAGGAGCTAACGATGGACGATATAAGGAATGTTCTTAGATATATGCATGAACGCTTCCCGAGGCTGGCATGGGTATCCTTCGAAGATGAAGTTGCGCTTAAGCCAAGGCGGACAAAGGCTCTATTCGAATACTACTTTGAGAATCTCTCAATGATACCCGACGAGAAGCAGTATTTGGTTGTCGATGAAACTAAGGATGCAGCCGTAGGTATACTGGATGAAGCCTTCATGGCTGAGTATGGGAAGCCCGGAACAAAATTCATCATCAGAGGAAGCCCATGGAAAATAACCCATGTGTATGGCGACAAGGTATACGTAAAGCCAGTTGACGATCCAACAGGAGCCATTCCAAGCTGGATAGGGGAAGAAATTCCAGTTCCATTTGAAGTGGCCCGTGAAGTAGGATGGATAAGAGGAACAGTCGAAAAAAGGATACATGATGGAAGAAGCCTGGAAGAAATAGTTTCAGAAATAACAGATGAGTATCCAATCTCCAAAGGAGATGCATTAAGGGCGTTGCGTGAAACGGTTGAACAGGTTAAGAGCGGTCAGCCAGTCCCCACCGACAAGCGAATAGTGGTTGAGGATTGGGAAGACTTCGTCATACTTCACGCACACTTCGGCTCATTAACTAACCGCGCCTTAGCTCAATTGATGGGCCACATCCTATCAGAGCAAACTGGCTATACAGCCGCCGTGCAGCATGACCCCTACAGAGTGTTCATTCAAACAATGGGCGTAATAAACTCGGATGGAATAATTGAACTTTTACAAAAACTCGCAAGTATGCCGGAAGAACTTGTAAGGGAAAACTTGAAGAGGGCAACTGTTAGAACTGGACTATTCAAAAGAAGACTAATTCACGTGGCCAGACGATTCGGAGCCATAAAGAAGTGGGTTGACTTCAACAGCGTAAGCCTAAAAAGTCTTGTAAAAAGCTTTGAAGGGACAGCAATTTATGAGGAGGCTCTAAAAGAAACCTACACCAAAGACCTAGACGTCAAGCACCTAGTTCAAGTTCTGCAGGAAATCAAGAAAGGAGAAATTCAGCTTGTAAAAATTGAAAACAAGGGAAAACCCACGCCGATAGCCCGTGTGGGCATAGAAAGAGTGAGCATGAAAACCGATCTAATACCTCCGGAAAGAATGCGGTTAATACTAATCGAATCTGCTAGGGCCAGGCTGCTAAATGAAGTTAGAGCCTTCATATGCACAGAATGCTGGGATTATCTAGAGAATATACGAATCAAAGATCTGCCGGAAAGCCCGAAATGCCCCGTATGCGGCTCAAGCGCCCTAGGCATCTTAGACGAAGATGAAAATGTTCTGCAATCGCTTATTGAAAAGAAAGGAGAAAAATTAACAAAAAATGAGAGAAAAATTAAGGAGAAAGCCATGAAAACAGCTAAATTAGTGCAGAAATATGGAAAACTCGCAGCGATAGCCTTGGCGGGGAGAAAGCTTAGGGCCTCAGATGTCAAAGAAATACTTAGAGAGGAAAATAGGCTTACAGATAGGTTCTTTGAACTTGTAATAGAGGCTGAGAGAAAAGCTCTGCAAAGGAGATTTTGGTAAACTGAATCAATAGCCGAGATTCATAAAAGTATAAAAGCTTCAACAACTCCACATAGTTAGGATTTGCGGAGAGGTAAAATTGGAGATAACAAGAAAGAAACTCCGAGAAGAAGTTTTAAGCAGATTTAAATACATAAGAACGTGCGTTCTAGCCCGCGAACTCTGCCTACTAATCAGAACAAACCGCGTAGCACTAAACCCCGAAGACGTCAGAGAATGCTGCCTTTTCATATCAAAGCTTTGCCGAGAGGCCGGATGCATAGAGCCAAGCGAACTCTGCAGAAAAGCGGCAGAAGCAGTCTTAACAGATGAAGAAAAATATTTGGAACTTTGCAAGCAGAGCTGCATGAAATGCGGAGAGGCTAGAAGACCTAAACGGCAAGCGCCAAGACAGGCCTACGTAGCCTAATAGGACATCAAAATAGAGCCCTTCGTGTTAATAGCTTATTCTCTATATCTTTTCCTAATTGAATTCTCTTTACGAAAACCTTTAAAATATCGATTCGCTACTATTTCGGAAAGGCTGAGGTGACCCAGAAGCTTGTATATAGCACCCTTCGTGGCCAGCCCCCTACCAGTTGTCCGCAGAATGCTTGTATTGGCTGAACTCAAACCCGGAGAAATCCTTTACGACCTTGGAGCCGGAGACGGCCGCGCTGTAATAATGGCGGCGCAAGAATTTGGAGCCAGGGCCGTAGGCATAGAACTTAGAGAAGACCTAGCCAAGAAAGCTTTGCAGACAGTTTATCAATTGGGCTTACAGGATAGAGTAACTATTCTTCACAGCAACCTCTTTGACGTTGACATCAGTCCAGCAGATGTTGTCTTCCTATATTTGACTACGAGCGCCAATGAGAAGGTAAAACCAAAGCTTGAAGCTGAACTCAAACCCGGCGCAAGGGTTATCTCGCATGATTATGAGATAATTGGGTGGAAACCTCTTAAAGTCGAAGAATTCTGCGAAAACCCAAATCTTGGATACCCCTCTCACACATTGTACCTTTACAAAAAGGAATAGGAGCTCAAACTTTGGAGAAAATCAAAGAGTTATGGCAAAATGAGTACTTTAAAACTTTAATTTCAATTTTAGCCATCATTGCGCTTTTTCTTATTTTCTGGTTCGGATCAATAGCCTATTTTAATAACGAAAACCCCTACCTTGTCGTCTCGTCAGGAAGTATGCAGCCAACGTTGGAAGTAGGCGACTTAATAATAGTGAAAAGAATTCCCTCATCGCAATTAAATGCAGCTCCCATGAATGGGGATATAATAGTTTATAAAAAGCCAAATGGAGATTTGGTGGTTCATCGGTTAGTTAATAAAACCGAAATTAATGGTAAATATATCCTTACAACAAAGGGAGACGCAAACATAGCTTCTGACCCTCCCTTTCCTGATCAAAGATATATAGGAAAAGTGGTTGCAAGAATACCTTTCATTGGCCATATTTCATTGTTTACCCACACTACAGAGGGATTCTATTTCTTTCTCTTCATGATAATTTGTCTCATAATAATATTCATCGCTTTTCCATCAGACAAAGAAACAGAGGAGGAAGAGAGAAAAGATGCACATAAAAAATCAAAAGAAGGAGGGATTTTGCATAAAATTCTAAATCTCAACTTCTTCGTGTTTTTAATAGTCAATCTTCTGATCATAGGTTTCCTCCTATTCAGTTTATGGGGAAGCTTTTCATTTTGGCAGCCTGGAGCTGAGCCTGGATTTCAGTATGTCACAATCCGCGGCATCTATAGGGATCTACAATATCATAGCAGTTCCGCAAGGGTGAGGGAGGCATTTCTATCTCATGGACTATTTACGTACAAAATCGACTGCGAAATGATTAATGGAGCCATTCGAACAGGGGTTCCGACATTCTCCTGGGCGCAATTCTCAATCTTAATCCTCATAATATTTAATCTCTGGACGCTGATTGAGCTTAGAAGAACCAGAACAAAAGCAGAATGATTGAAATATTAGAGGCAAGATTTAAATGTTAAACCTCTTTATAAGCAAAATGCATTTGCCAGTATTTAAAGGGGTTTATGTATGCCAAAAGTTAAGGCTGTAGTTAACATAGAAAATGTGGTTGCCTCCGCTACCCTAAAGCAAAAGGTTGACTTAAACGCTGTTGTCAAGAGTTACCCAGGCGTTGAATATAGGCCGGAGCAGTTTCCAGGATTAGTTTTCAGACTTAAAAAACCGAAAACAGCTACTTTGATTTTTAATTCTGGAAAGATGGTTTGTACCGGCGCTAAGTCTGAAAAAGAAGCGAAGAGGGCGGTTATGAAGATAATTAAGGAACTGAAAAAGGGCGGAATAATAATTATCAGCAAGCCTGAACTCAAGATTCAAAACATAGTTGCTTCTGCCAGCCTAGGCGGAACTATAGATCTGGAAAGAGCCGCCTTCGAGCTTGGAAAGACCATGTATGAGCCCGAGCAATTTCCAGGATTAATCTACAGAATGGATGACCCAAAAGTGGTTATTCTACTGTTTGCAAGCGGAAAACTTGTTTGTACAGGAGCCAAACGAGAGCAAGACGTCTATGAAGCGGTAAATAAGCTACATGAAATACTTGAAGAGAAGAACCTCATATACTACGATTAGAGCCACTCTATTTCTTTCTGATTTGTTTCAATATGGTCTTATATTGTTCTTCATCTATTACGCCTATTTCATAAAGTTTGTCCGCAGCCTCGCTTGCTTTCATTAAGGCGTGAAGCTTTATTCCCTCCTTTTCCAGATTCTCCCTTCCACCTTCTTCTCTATCCAGGAGAACAACGGCGTTTTCCACTATTCCTCCTTCAGCTCTTATAGCCTTTGCAGCGCTTATCAATGATTTTCCAGTAGTGACCAGGTCATCTAAGAGCAGTATTCTGTCGCCCGGCATGAGTATTCCCTCGATTTTTCTTTGTCTTCCATGAGGCTTTACTTCCCTTCTCACATATAGGAATGGCTTTCTAAAGTGGTAGGCTATCACTGAAGCGAAGCTTATTCCGGCTGTTGGTATTCCGGCTATTCTCTCAAAGTTTTCCTCTCCAACCCCATCTTCGATCAGTTTTATGTAGAGATTGCATGTTTTCTGGAAGGCATCGGGAAAGCTGGGAACTATTCTTAGGTCTATGTAATATGGGCTTACCTTTCCGCTTGTCAGTCTGAAAATTCCAAATTCTATCGCGCCTATTTTGTTTAGTATCTTACAGAATTCAGCTTTCATATCCTCTATTTCTTTAGATGAGCTCAAAATCGCGTCCTCATGGATATTTGTAGGCTTTCCCCTTCTCGACAAGTAAACATTTGACTTCCGGAATTCTATTCGAAACGATCTCGCAGAATTTCTCTAAATCACGCCTAGAAGCCGTGTGATAGGGGACGGCAACTTTAGGCTTTATTAATTTCGCTATTTCTACTCCTGTCTCAGGCGAGCAGCCCGGAGCGATTCCAACCGTGCAAAATACTAAGTCAGGCTTATATTCTTGACCTATCTGTTCCATTTCAGGGAACGGTAGACTGTCGGCTGTATGGTAAATTTTTACGCCGTCTTCAGTAGTTATCAGAAATGTTACAGGAGTCGCCGCTGGTGGGTGATTACATTTTTCGATCTTAATCTTAATTCCTTCGACTTCTACTTCTTCGCCCACATTAACTTCTTCAAGATTCTCCGGGGCGATTACGCTTCTTAATCTTCTCGCGGATGTGGGATCAGCATAGACTTTACAGTTTGTCTGCTTATATATTTCGCGTACTACCGCTTGATCCAGATGGTCGTAGTGTTCATGCGTTATCAAAAGTATATTAGCATTTGGGAATTCTCTTGGATGTATGTCCGCTGGGTCTATCACTATTATTTTACTTGGAGTTCTGATGGTTACTCCAGCATAGTTGTTAAACCATTTGAAGGCTACTTCGCCGCCTTTTGGTTCAATCTCGACTGACATACAAACTGCCTCCTTTAAAAGGTATGGTATGTTTCGGTTTAAAGAACTTGTGCTTCCGGAATAATCGCTACTTTTATTTAATTGAGAGGCAACCTTCAGTTTCTAAGAGGCTTAAGGAATGGTTGATGTATGGCTTCCCTACGGAAAAACAGAAGTCTGCGCGAGAATCCCGGCTCAAAACTTTCTTGGAACAATAGAGCCTAAAGAAAAACCCGGTGTTCCAGACCCGATAGCTGAGATAAGAAGAGCTCTACAAGAGCCCATAGGAACAAAACGCATAAGCGAAATAGCAAAGGCTGGAGACAAAGTCGCAATAGTTGTTGATGATTTTACACGACCAGCTCCAAGTCATCTGATGGTTCCGCCCATACTTGAAGAATTAAACGCAGCCGGCGTAAAAGATGAGGATATAACAATTATTTTTGCATGCGGAACACACCGTGCGGTAACCGAAGAAGAAGCCAGAAAACTATTAGGCGAAGAGATTGCTCAGAGAGTTAGGCATGTAAGCCACGACTGCAATGCTGAAGACCTGGTATATGTTGGAAAAACGAGAACTCACGGAACAGAGGTCTACATAAACAGGATATATGCAGAAGCAGATGTTAAAATCTTGACTGGAGATGTTTCGCTTCATTATTATGCCGGATATGGAGGTGGAAGAAAGAGTATTCTGCCGGGAATTTCTGGGCATAAGACCATTCAGCATAATCATGCCATGCTTTTGCATCCGAAGGCGCGTACAGGAAATCTTGAAGGAAATCCTATTCATGAAGATATGATGGAAGCCGCTGAACTGGCAAAAGTGGATTTCATATTAAATGTCGTGATAAATAGTAAGGGAGAAATAGTTAAGGCGTTTGCTGGAGACTGGAGAGAGGCATTCTATGAGGGCGTAAAGCTTGTTGATGAAATGTATAAGGTTCCAGTTGAGAAAAAAGCCGATATAGTCCTTGTAAGCTGCGGGGGCCACCCGTTCGACATAGACTTATATCAAGCCTACAAGGCTGTTGATGGTGCTTTACAAATTGTTAAGAGGAAAGGGGTAATCGTATGGGTCGCCGAATGCTCTGAGGGACATGGAAATCAAGTCTTTTACGATTGGATGAGAAAATATCAAACTCTAAAAGAGGTCGAGAGGGCAATAAGAAGGAAATTCATACTTGGGGGACATAAAGCCTACTATTTGCTTAAGGCTCTTGAAAAGGTTAATATTATTCTGGTTTCTGTAATGCCAGATTATTACGCTGTAGATGTTTTCAAACTTAGAACTGCAAGGTCAGTGAATGAAGCATTGGACGAAGCCTTCAGAATGACTGGAAAAAACGCTAAGGTTTGGGCTATTCCATACGGAAACATAACAGAACCAATCCTCAAAAGCGACTAGCCTACGGAAGAAAAGTTTAACTTTAAAGCTTACGATTTAGCATTGGCGGAAAACTTGCAGAAAACCTTTACTATACGGCAATTCCAGCCTTCAGATCTTCAAAGAGTAATGTACATTAACAGAACATGCCTTCCAGAAAACTATACGAGCTTTTTCTTCCTAGACTTGTATAGACGGTTTCCACTAACGTTTTTGGTAGCGGAGGAAGATGAAGAGATAGTTGGCTATATAATGTGCAGAATAGAAACCGGACTTCCAAACTTCGGATTTTTCGGTTTAATAAAAAAGGGACATGTGGTTTCAATAGCCGTTATGCCCAAACACAGAAGAAAAGGGATAGGTTGCATGCTGATGAAAGAAGCAATGAAAAACATGGAAAAATATAATGCAAAAGAATGCTTTCTCGAAGTTAGAGTTTCAAATCAGCCAGCCATAAACCTATACAAGAAGCTCGGCTTCCAAATAGTAAAGACAATAACACATTATTATATGGACGGAGAAGACGCTTACCTAATGGCAAGAAAACTACCCA
>Ga0190363_1001085_pt1 | contig 16202 bp, 14 predicted proteins | sample 48721867_MG_FD_161272 | JGI IMG/M metagenome (GOLD analysis project Ga0190363, IMG submission 161272) | Hydrothermal vent microbial mat bacterial communities from Southern Trench, Guaymas Basin, Mexico - 4872-18-6-7_MG | ecosystem: Environmental > Aquatic > Marine > Hydrothermal vents >... | reverse complement strand
CCAGTCTAGCTTAGCTCTACTAATGCTCATTTCTACATCCCATTTAGCTGCCTTAGGACCAAGCTTAATTATGTCTCCTGCGTGGGCAGCTATTTTTGCTGCAATTAATCCTTCTCTTACTTGTTCAGGATTTGGTAGGTTTAGGTGTTCAGCAGGTGTTAGATAACATATGAGATCTACTCCACTAGCTGCTGCTATTGCCGCGCCTATAGCTGAAGCTATATGGTCGTAGCCTGCAGCTACATCAGTTACCAATGGTCCTAGTACATAGTATGGTGCACCCTTAGTCAATGCTTTCATAAGCTTTACGTCTAGTACGACTTTGTCCAAAGGCATATGGCCTGGCCCTTCTATCATTACTTGTACTCCTTTTTCCCTAGCCTTGTTTAGTAGTTTTGCATTAACATATAGTTCGCCTAACTGTAGTTCATCGTGGGCATCAGCTAATGCTCCTGGACGAAGTGCATCACCTAAGCTGATAACGGCATCGTATTCAGCAAATAGTTCCAACAAGTAATCCCAGTTACTATAATAGGGGTTTTCTTCTCCTGTTTCAAGCATCCATGCAGTAATCATTGCTCCTCCACGGCTAACAATAGGCTGTATCCTCTTACTTCGTACAGCTTTTTCTCCTAGTTCACGTGTTATGCCAGCATGAATAGTCATAAAGTCTACTCCATCACGTAAATGTTCCTCAATAATCTTTATGAACCAATCGCCTGGAGGTAGGCCACCATATTTCCTAACACCATCAATCCATGCTTGATACGTAGGTACTGTACCAAATGGTAAGGGTTCCGAGGCCTCCATTAATATTCTTCTGATCTCTGAAATATTTCCACCAGTACTAAGATCCATTATCGTATCTGAACCATACTTTACAGCTACTCTTGCCTTCTCCTTCTCCATCTCTATATTAACTAATGTTCCACTAGTACCAATGTTAACATTTACCTTAGTAAAAAGCCCTTCACCAATACCTATAATTCTGACTCTACCCTTACGCCTAGTATTCCTTGGAATGATTACTCTGCCTTCACCTAGCCTCCTAGCAAGTTTTACTGGATCAACATCTTCGCTACGGGCAACTACCTCTACTTCTTCTGGAATAGATCCGCTTCGCGCTTCAAGCATAATAGTTTTAACCATATGTTACCAACCAATCATGTTGAACGGGAAAACTAGGTAATAAATAATATGATTACTTACTGATATATTTATCCAATGTAGTATCTGACTCCTTACTAATATATTCCATTCCAGGTAGACACTTAACGTTATATTTGTGGCATATCTCTTCTATTCTATGGTATAGTTTTCTCCAATCATATCTTTTAGTCTTAGCAACTACATGGTGTAATGGATGCGTAGGATTATACATGAATTTCTTAATTCTAAGCTTATCGTAGTAGAAGATGCTATTAGTTTCCTTAGCAAGCCTTACAAGCTCCTCTATAGTTGAGACATCATCATTGTATCCTGGTATAATCGGGCCCATGAAAACCCACGTCTCAATTCCATGTGATGCTATGATTTCTAAGGCTTTAGCCCTAGCCTTAGGTGGGGGCGCTCGAGGCTCAATAACTCTAGCCACTTGATCGTTGAGAGTTGTTATAGTGAAGCCTACGTCAATGAGTCTCCTATTCTCTACCAGTAAGTCTAGGTCACGTAATATAAGTGGGTTTTTGGTCTGAATACTAGCATGAAAACCAGCAGAAAATAGTACCTTAAGTGATTTCTGGGTAATCTCGTATAGCGCCTCAACTGGCTGATAAGCATCAGTAATAGTTCCAACACCCACTATTCCACGGGGTTTATATTTAATTTCTCTACGAAGAACCTCTACAATATTCTCTTTAACAGCAATGATCCTCCCCCAATTATCAGCAATCTCCTTATGCCAAGTGTAAAGTCTTGCATAACAATAAGTGCACGAATGCCAACAACCCATATATGGGTTTAAAGCATAATCAAGGTCAGGTAATCCGCTGTGGCTTAGAGCTTCTTTAACCCTTATTGTTATTATCTTAAACTTAGTCTTTTGCATATAGATCGCCATAGTGTACCAGTTATGCAGCAATACGGATAACTATTAGTTCTGTCCAAAAAATGTAGAGAGTAATGAAAGGAGATAGGATGACGCCATTGGTATTGGAAACCCCTGCCTGGGGCTTTAATACGCCAACCTGCTTCATCAAGGAAATCTTTTTCACTGTTCAAAGAAGTCTCTATATAACCCATGTGTGCTAAAGTCTTCGTAGAACCTAATAGGCTAGATAGTGCTATCAGTGAAACCATAACTAATATGGTAATGAATGATGTTATAGCACGAATTATCTTCAATATTGCTTACTCCCCATTAAGACGTTTAATCTTTAATAGTATTCTTGTTTCTCTCCAATAAGTTTCCTTATCCTCAATTCATCTAACTATTGTGCTTCAGCTGTAATGGAAGTAATACCTATAGCTTATACGGTCATGTCTAAAATTGCATAAATTAGCTAGGATAGTCCTTCAGAGAGGATTAGTAAAAGCCTTATTACCTACTTCGGTATAGTCTGTATATACGGCGTTTACAGTGGTTAAGGTGAAAACCAGTATTTATATTGATAAAGATCTATGGGAAAGGTTCAAGAAATACGCATTAAGGAAGGGTGTGGAAGTAAGCAATCTACTTGAAAATATAATTGAGGAAGAGATGACTGAAGAGGCTTTAGATAAAGTGTTATTGGAATTAGCTAAAGTTGAAGATTATGAAATAGACTTTGAACCAATTGAACCTAAAAAAGGGCCTGTGAGTGAGTTAATTAGGGCGATGAGGAATGGAAGAAGCAGTAGTTTACTTAGACAGTAGTGCTATAGTGAAGAGGTATATTAAGGAACCTGGAAGTAACATTGTAAGAAATATCTACCTTAAGGTATATGCTGGTGAAAGCACTATTTCCTTTAGTATATGGAATGTTGGTGAGGTATTAGGTGTATTTGATAAAGCTAGGATCATTGGTAGAATTGATGATGAAACCTATAGGGTTGTAAGAAGAAGGTTTCTTCTTGAAACAAGAAGACTGGTTAAACTTGGACCCTTAATAGTTATTCCTTTAAAGATGAAAATACTGAGAAGTAGCTGGAATCTTATAGAGAAGTACCATATTTATGAAGCGGATGCAGTGCAAATAGCTTCAGCCAAATACATAAATGCATCCCAGTTTTTGACAGGAGATAAGCAATTATATGAAATTGCTGTAAATGAAGGGCTGAATGGCGTTTATTTAGGGTAAATTTGTTAATAAAGAATTCCACATAAAACTATAGTTAATTAAACTCAACATTATCCTTTAAACGGGCATGTATAATTGCTAATGCAGGTATTCTACGATCTTCTTGACATATACTATTCTCTGTAATAGTCTAGATGATCTTATCCACTTCTTTGCTCCAAGTTTTGTTTCTTTATCTATAATTTTCACTGCTTCCCATATGTCATTAGTTTTTAGTATTGGTTTTCTACGTAGCATTGCTCTAATATTCTCTCTTACGAACCATACTCCTATTGGTAAATTGAATCCTGGATATATCTCTCGTAGAACTATTGCTATTGCTTGTTTTCTTCTCTGATACAGGTGTTCTGCTACTGCTAGCCTTGTAGCATAGTAGCATCCCCCTATACTCGCATAAGTTGTTCTACCACGATATCCCTCGTAGTCTCCTTCAACTATTATTTCATCTGATCCAGGATTCCATGTTGATCCAGGCCACCAAGCTTCCATCCACTCAAAGCTCCATTTACCTGGTACCAGTATTGCTATGAATAGATTGTCATAGTATCTTCTAACATAGACCTCTATTTCATTTATCTCTTCGTAGTCTTTAATCTTCTCTACCAGGTGCTTAGATATGGTGTCATCTACTGCTGTTATACTCCATCGAGTAGGTACCAAACGTCGATTCTTCTTAACACCGAGTGCTCCAACACTAAAGATTCTCTGAATATGTGTTACTGGTACACCATTACGGTATAATTCGATGACAGCTTCAGTTGCCTTAAGATCTATGTCACTATAGACTTTATCCACTATACGTGGTATCCAGGGGTTACCAACTACACGGAATTCTCTTAAAGGTGCTCTTGGTCCTTGAGGTGGTTCGTATTCACTAAACGATATTATCGGCTTTGGTGGTTTCTCAAGATAAATTTCCACTTCAACCGGTTTAACGGATAACACTACTTCATGTATTCTCTCTATGAAGGAGTTTTCAATATTATGTACGTTTATTTTTCGTGAACCCGTTATAAGACTCCAACGGTAATCTAGTATTCTTTCAAGGCTGAGACTAAGCCACTTCTCTGGTAGGTCGTAAATAGATGTATTACCGGTAACTGGTGGTAGGGATGGACCTATATTAACATAGGGATACCCGTAACGTCCAACAAATACAGATGGCGGTGAAGAACCATAGATTTCACGGCTCCTATGTACTCTTCTAAGCTTTACCATAGCCATACGTTTAGCTAGGAGAGGGCAGTAGCTAAGTCCGCAAAGACCTTTACCTCTACATACAGCACATAATCGTGGATCTATTCCATCTGGATTCATATCTCGTTATCCTTATCTCTTCTTACCAACAACCTATTCCTACACAATGTTATTATTTTCTGAGGGATAAATATACTCTAAAAGTATTACCATCTGATACTTGGTATATAGTCCAAGTAGTTGATGCTTTATACCTTAAAACGGTATACTGTATTATTACTATAGAATTATTAAAGCCTTTACCCCTTTAAAGGTAATAATAAGAAGGCTAAATATTGAAAAAGAAAAGAAGAATATTAGCTTAAGATAGTTTTTACTGCCTCCTTGAATATACTTAACCCTATTTTAGCTTGTTCCTCGGTTATGTTCAATGGTGGTATGAGTCTAATAGCACTCTTACCACAGGGTAAGACTACTAATCCTCTTTTTAGTGCTTCGTATACTACCTTATTCCTAGTTTCTACATCGTGCTCCTTGGTTTTCTTGTCTTTCACGAATTCTATACCCCATGCTAGGCCTAGTCCTCTCACATCACCCACTTTCTCGTATTTGTCTTTTAGTTCTATTAACTCCTCTTTGAATAGTTTCTCAAGCTCCCTTACATGTGGTAAGAGTTTTTCTATCTCATTTATTGTTGCTAGTGCTGCTACACAAGCTATTATGTGTCCACCGAAGGTATTGCTATGTGCTCCTGGCTTAAGGTCAAGTTCTTTCCTATATATTGTTGCACCTATGGGTGCTGCACCATTACCTAGGGCTTTAGCTAAGGTTATAATGTCTGGTGCTATATCAAAGTGTTCTATAGCGAACATTCTTCCTGTACGGCCCATACCCATTTGTACTTCATCGTCTATGAGTAATATACCGTACTTGTCAGCTAGTTTTCTTAGCTCTTTGAAGAAGTTCCTTGGTGGTACGACATATCCTCCTTCACCTTGTATTGGTTCGAAGATTATTGCTGCAACTTCATCGGATGGTACGTAGTGATTAAACAGCCAGTACTCTATGTACTCTATTACACGGTTGACAAGCTCATCAGGGTGTTCGTAGCCATCTATGTACCAGGGATTACGGTAAGGGTTAGGGTATGGTACATGGAATACTCCGGGCATAGTTGGGAAGTAGTTTTTCTTATGGATAGGTTTACTTGCAGTAAAGCTTAGGGAACCCATGGTACGTCCATGGAATGCTGCAATGAATGCTATGAAGAGTTTACGTCCAGTAGAGAATCTTGATATCTTTAGAGCTGCTTCAACACTCTCGGTACCACTATTACTGAAGAAAACCTTTTTCTCGAAATCTCCTGGAGCAATACTTGTAAGCTTCTTTGCAAGCTCTACTTGTACAGGATTGTAGAAATCTGTACCAGCCGCATGCCATATCTTCTCAATGTATTCTAGTACAGCCCTCTTAACCACAGGGTGAACGTGCCCTAGATTAGTTACTGATACGCCGGTAGAGAAGTCAAGGTAAACATTACCATCAACGTCTATTATCCAGGGGCCTTCGCCGCGCTCTATAACTAGAGGCAAGAATTCTGGGTCGTGAGTAGTGGTTGCGACATACTTATGGTGTTCTTCTATAATTTTCTTAGCCTTTGGTCCAGGCGGAGTTACCTTAACCTCTGGTCTAGTATGCAAGGTCTAGAATCACCCATGGCAACATATGGTAGTGAAACCTAAATAGTAATGAGTAGGAATAGGTATAAGAAACTACAATAAAACGTTTATCCCACATAAAATAGTTATAATATTTAGTTTACTTTTTATTCTACCATAAGATTGGCTATAAATGCCTTAGCCTTAATCCCGCGAGAATTCTTTAACTTATCAACTATCTCGTTAACTCTACGCATGAACCCAGCATCAAAATAGTCTTCAACAATACCCTTCTTTAACCACACAATGTTTATGTGAGGTCTAAGGTTTACTTCAACGCGAGTCTCACCGCCTAGTTCAAATAGCGTTAGAAGGCCTAATTCTTCGAGTACTTTAATATGCGTGTATAGTGTTGAAAAGCTCATTGTTGGTATACGCTCTCTAATCAATAGGTATATCTCTTTAAGTGATGGGTGTTTTCCACCTATTTCGTTTAAAATCTCTATAACTGCTAATCTTTGTGGGGTCATACGATAACCTTTTTCACGAAGAATTTGCTTTATTTGTTCGGGGTCCCACCTCTCGAGTATGTACATCACCTCCTTGGCGTTGTTGGTAAACATTTTAATACTAATATAAGCAGATACTGTATAATATCTGAATATTTCATACTATTTTACCTTTACGCTACACTATTAAAGCATTCAATACTCTTTTTACCTTTTAATGTTCGTTTGTAACAATCGCCTTATCCAAAGCAGTTTTATTAACATGATCATGTTATAATATTTAGAGACAAACTTATTTAGTACTATGTTCATGTATTAACACGTATATTACAACTACCTAATGGTGAAAATTATGTTTATGGAAAAGGGGTTATCTAAACTCTTTACGGTAATAGTATTAGTAGCCTTGATTGTAATTGTAATTGCAGTCTACTACGGTGTTGTACAAACACAAATACAGCAAACACGGACTTCAGCGCCTTTAGCTTCTCCAGCGTCTACAACACCTACAGCATTTCCTGCTACACAACCTACAACGTCGAAGCCAGAGGAAACTATGTCTCCTTCTCCAACGCCTACGCCAGCGTCTACTATACCAGTAGCTATGGCAGAGTGGACTCCACCAGAGAAGATAAAGGCAGCATGGATATATGTTGGACCCGTAGGCGATTTCGGTTGGAGTTATATGCATGATATCGGTAGAAGAGTTGTAGAAAGATTATTCAAGGACTGGCTTGAAACAACCTATGTTGAAAGTGTAAGTGAAGCACAGTTATCCGAAGTAATAGATAACCTTGTTAGCCAAGGATATAACGTAATATTTACAACATCCTTTGAGTTCATGGATAAAACCATAGAAGCTGGTAAACGTTATCCAAACGTAATGTTCTTCCACTGTAGCGGTTATAAGAGGAGAGCAAATGTTGGAACATACTTCGCAGACTTATACCAAGTATACTATCTCAATGGTCTGATAGCCGGCGCATTAACTAAGACTGGTAAGATAGGATATGTTGCGGCATTCACAATACCTGAGGTTGTTAGACATATTAATGCATTCGCTATAGGAGCTAAAGAGGTAGGTGAACAATTAGGTAAGAATATAACGGTATATGTTATACAGATAGGCGCATGGTATGCACCAGATAAGGCTAAGCGTGCAGCCGAAACACTAATAGAACGATATGGTGTAGACGTTATAGCGTTTACTGAGGACTCAACAGCAATAATAGAGTACGCTCAGAAACTTTACGAAGAAACAGGTAAGCAAGTATATGTATTCAGCCACTATAGTCCAGGATATGTCTATGGCCCAGATGTTGTTGTAAGCGGTCAACTCGTAAGATGGGAAGTAATCTATGCTGATATATTGGCTAAGATAAAAGCTGGAGTATACACTCCATATAACTTAGAGAATGTTGACTACTGGTATCTACTTAATACTGGCGCAGTAGACTTAGGATGCCATATCTATGATAATGGTACTGTAATGTTGATTAATCCTAAGTTTAAGCCAGTACTAGAACAAATAAAGGTCAAGGACAAACTTACAGGCGAAACAGTAAACGTCTATGAACTAGTAATGCGTAGATATAGGGAAATGAAAGAATCATTCATGCTAACATCTTTACAGGAAACAGCTACAACACATGTTTATGAGAACATAGCTAAAATACCAATAAACTATGGCACTAAGGAAAACCCATTACTAAAAGACTACTACATAGCGGGTGTATTCGATCCATTTACAGGGCCGTTAACAGGATACAGCATAGAACCAGGTAAGTATGGCGAGAAAGTGACCATACCGGAAGGAGTAAGACTAAGTCACGACGACTTATGGTCAATGCAGTGGTTTGTTGACTGGGTAGTCTTCCTATCCGGAGGAGGCTAAAAAGAAGGAATCACATATTACTAACCCATTCTATCATAAGGTGAAATATGTTGAATCTCGCTACGTCTAAGAACAATAGAATTTTTTCAAACTTATCCAAGCTCTCATACGAGAGAGTAAAACCATTTATCTCCTTAAAGGGGATCACTAAAAGGTTCCCTGGAGTAGTAGCGCTAGACAATGTATCATTAGATATATATCGTGGCGAAATACTCGCCCTTCTAGGAGAGAATGGGGCTGGTAAGTCAACCTTAGTTAAAATAATGTATGGAATATATACTCCTGATAAAGGAGAAATAATAATTGATGGAAAAAAGACCAATATTTATAGCCCAAGACACGCTGTAGATAAAGGAATAGTACTAGTACCTCAGACACCGCACTTAATAGACTCTTTAAGTGTTGCAGAAAACCTAATCCTAAGTCTAAAGGAGTATGGTGTATTTGCTAGAGTAGAACGAGTAGAAGACTATGTTAAGAAGATAGCATTAGATATAGGTATAAACTTAGATCCTAGAGAACTTGTACTAACATTAAGCTATACACAAAAGCAATTAGTAAGCATAATACGTGCACTTTTACTGAAAGCTAAGGTTCTACTAGTAGATGAAGCTACAACACTACTACCATCTAAAGAAAAGGAGAAGTTCTATAGATTATTCAGAGACTTCGTGAGAAATGGTGGTAGTGTTGTATTAATAACGCATAAGATTCATGAAGCGTTACAAGTAGCTGATAGAATAGCGATACTGAGATCTGGCAAACTAGTGGGTGTAATTGATAGAGGGAAAGCACGGTCAGAAGATGTGAGAAAGTTAATGTTTGGTGAAACAGTATTAAATATGCTACAATCACGATTTAACACCTCAAGGCCAAGTACTTATGAAGGAAAGGTGCTAGAGGTAGTAGATCTCTGGGTTAATAGTCCATTTGGAGAGTATGCTGTTAAGGGAGTCAGTCTAGTTGTTCGTAAAGGAGAAGTTGTAGGTATTGCTGGTATAGCGGGTAATGGTCAAGAGGAGCTTGTTCAAGCAATAGTAGGTTTGCTGAGACCCTCAAAAGGTAGGATAAAGTTACTTGGAGTAGATGTTACTGGAAAAGGAGTAGAACTTACACGTAAGTTAGGAGTAGGTTACATTCCAGATACGCCAACAAGGTATGGCGTCTCATTAGATAATACTATTGAAGAGAACATTGCAATTTTATTGGCAAAGGAGAAGAAGATTATTAGATGGAGGGAGGTTAAGGAAATAGCTTCGAAGCTAGTTAGAGAGTACCATGTTAAAACCCCTCATTTAAAAGTACCAGTTAAGGTATTATCAGGAGGTAACTTAATGAAAATACTTGTTTCAAGAGAACTTGCTATTACTAAAAGCTTGTTAATTGCACATAATCCAACTAGAGCACTAGATGAGGTTTCAGCAAAATATGTTAGACATAGGATTCGTGAGAAAGCTACTAGAGAAAGTATTGGTGTTCTCCTTGTATCAGAAGATTTAGATGAAGTCCTAGAGCTTAGTGATAGAATACTAATATTAAACTCTGGTAAAATAGTTGGTGTATTCGATGCTGATAGAGTTGAACGCAAGTATGTTGAGGAGCTTATGGTGGCCTAGCTTATGGTACGTTTAATTGTATTAAGAAGAACTAAGCCTTTACCATATGCCTCAATACTAATACCAGTCTCATCAATAATACTAGGTATAATCTTATCCGCAATCATACTCTATTTCTTAGCAGGTATTTCCCCACTAGCATTGTTTAGTCTCATAATTCGTTCTTTTATTTCGCCCACAGTTGTAAAGGATACCTTAATTCTAACACTCATTGGTTTATCATTGGTTATAGCGTTTAGGGCATCGATATGGAATATTGGTGCTGAAGGACAAATCCATATGGGTATGCTTGTTGCAGCATGGATAGCATTGTTTACACCCTTAACCTCAGCACCTATGTTTGCTAAGATTACATGTGTACTTGCGGGTGCAGTAGCTGGTGCTTTATGGGCTGCTTTAGCAGGGGTCCTTAGAGCCTACGTTGGACTAGATGAGGTACCTATAACGTTAATGCTTAACTATGTAGCATACTATGTACTTGACATATTAGTTTATGGTCCATGGAGAGGAAGATTTACATACGGCTACATTAGGACTGATGAAATACCAGAAGACTTATGGTTAACACTTATACCTGGTACAACGGCTCATATGGAGGTCCTTGTTGTAGCCATAATTATAGGCTTATCCACATGGCTTATGTTTAAGTACACCATTATAGGATTAAGATTAAGAATTCTAGGCTCTAACCCTGAATTTCTACGATCAGCTGGTGTAAACGTTAAACACGTGATGGTCTTAGCACTAGCGTTATCAGGTGCAGTAGCTGGTGCTGTAGGAGCATTATACCTGCTTGGAGATACGCATAGGATATCATATCCTGTAGAAGCACAGACAGCTGGATATGGATATCTTGGTATACTTGTAGCATGGCTATCAATGCTTGATGTAAGAGCAATACCATTAGCAGCATACGTTGTGAGCTCGTTAAGAATCACCGGGATAACAATGCAAATAGCTGGTTTAGGTGGTACAGCCATAGTATTCTTGTTCATGGGCTCAGTACTCCTAACCTATACCATAGCTAAAGTATTCTCGGAATACACAATAAGAGTACAGAGGTAATGTATAATGATAGAGGATCTTGTGAGCGTGTTACCAGTATTTATAACGTATTACCTAGTTGCATTAGGTCATGGATTCTTCGAGAAATCAGGTGTTCTTAACTTAGCAATAGACGGCTTATTTGTCCTAGGTGCTACAGTGGCATTTGCAGTAGCAGCTTATTCGCTTAATCCTTGGACCGGCCTATTTATGTCAAGTATTGTATGCTCATTATTTGGAGCATTTATTGCCTATATGGCTACAAAACTACCTATAAGTCATGGTGCTCTAGGTTTATCATTAATGTTTCTCGGGTATGGTCTTAGTCTTGTAATAGGTATACCAGCAAATAATTACGTTTATGCTGCAGCACTAAAACCTTCAGCTTACACAATACCAACCGTAATGAATACCTTGATGGTATTGTTCATAGCATCAATATTGATAGGAATACTACTACACTACATTTTAGAAAACACAAAGCTTGGTGCAATGGTAAGAGCTAGTGGTGAAGACCCTCATACAGCTGAAGCACTAGGGGTAGACGTCCTTAAAACAAGAATTATTGCAGGAGCCATAGGTTACGCATTAATAGGTTTAGGTTCCGCATTCTTTACATTAACATGGCGTATAGGATGGGATCCTAAGATATATCTATTAGGGCATGGCTGGATAGCCTTCGCTATATCCTTAGCAGCAGGTAGGCATCCAATATTAACAATATTTACAGCTAGCCTATTTGCAGGATTGGTGAGATACCAATACGTCGTACAGACAACTCTAGGACTGTCAACAGAGATAACTAAGATGCTACCATTCATAGCGGCAATAATATCCATGACAGTATTCTATGTAACACCACTTAAGAGAAAACTAGCATCGCCTAAGAGTTTAGGTAAACCCTATTACCGCGAAGAAAGAACAGTGTAACATAATTATGTTAACATAACCTTATATTTCATCGAAGGTTATTAATATATAGATATAACATGATTGTTGTAACGGGGATCTTCTAGAATGAATATCTTAGAGAATAAAAATATTGATAAAGTACTGGTAATAGATTTTGGAGGCCAGTATGCTCATTTAATAGCTAGGAGAGTTAGAGAGTTAAACATTTACTCAATGATAATAAGTTATAGTGTAGTTAGCAAAAGCCTCATAGATAGAATTAAGCCTAAGGCAATAATACTCTCAGGAGGACCCTCAAGTGTTCTTCAGGAAAATGCTCCAAGTATAGGAGATTGGATACTCGATCTAGGTATACCGGTGCTGGGTATATGTTATGGGCATCAGCTTCTTGCGAAGATTATTGGAGGAAAGGTAAAAGTAGGGAGAGGTGAGTATGGTAAGACACTAATACATATAGTTGAAAGAGACCCGTTATTTAATGGATGGAATAATGGGGAATACGTGTGGATGAGTCATAGAGACTATGTAGCAGAACTACCAGATAATGCACGAGTGCTAGCATTATCTGAGAATGGATATATAGCTGCATTTAAATTAAAGGACAAACTCATATATGGAGTGCAATTCCATCCGGAAGTATATCATACACGTAAGGGTTCAATGTTATTAAGGAATTTCCTGTTCAGCATAGCTAAAGTACAACCTAACTGGAAAGTAGAGAACCTAGTAGAAGATATAATAAAGGATATAAAAAGTAAGGTTAAGCCAAACGAGAAGGTATTAGTTGCTGTTAGTGGTGGAATAGATTCTACTGTTACAGCACTACTAGTTAAGAAAGCTATAGGTGAAAGACTTGTACCAGTATTCGTGAATCACGGGTTATTGAGAGAAGGAGAGGTAAACGAGGTACTAAGGAATCTTGAGAACCTAGGGATAAAACCAGTATACATCGATGCATCTAAACGATTTTTACAAAGACTGAAAGGAGTAAGTGATTGTGAAGAGAAGAGAAAAATAATAGGTGAAGAATTTGCAAGGATATTTAAAGAAGTAGTTGAAGGAGACCCTCAAATCAAATGGTTAGCACAGGGAACGACTTACCCAGATGTAATTGAAAGTGGAAGCACTCATGGTTCTGATAAAATAAAGAGCCATCATAACGTTGCAGGTTTACCGCGTTGGCTTGGATTAAAGGTCCTAGAACCATTAAGGAACTTCTATAAGGATGAGGTTAGGAAACTTGCACTATATCTAGGAGTACCAAGGGATCTCGCCTGGAGGCATCCCTTCCCAGGACCTGGCTTAGCTGTAAGAATCATAGGCGAGATAACAGAGGAAAAGCTACGAATAGTTAGGAGAGCTTCAAAAATAGTTGAAGAAGTTCTAAGAAAACATGGGTTATACGATAAGGTTTGGCAAGCATTTGCTGTAGTAGGAGATGATAAATGGGTAGGTGTTAAAGGTGATAGAAGACATCATGGATACATAGTAGTTATTAGAATAGTAGAGAGCGCTGACGGCATGACAGCTGACTGGGCTAGGATACCACATGAAGTTCTAGATGAAATCTCTAGGAAAATAATTAGCGAAATACCGGAAGTAACCATGGTGACCTATGCTATTACTACGAAGCCTCCCTCAACAATAGAGCCTTGCTAAGGTGAAGGGCATGGAGTTTGAGTATGTTTCATGGAGTAAGGCTGTAACTCTATGCTATAGGCTTGCTGAGAAAATACTTGATTCAGGCTATGAGCCAGATACCATAGTAGCTGTCCTACGTGGTGGTGTAGTACCAGCTCTCATAATTAGTGATTACCTAGGAGTAGAGGAATTCTATGCAGTAAGAGCGGTGCATTGGGGTATAGGTTCTAGGAAGCTCAGTAAACCCGTAATTAAACAGTTACCCAAGGGATTAAGGAATAGGAAATTGCTTATTGTAGACGAAGTAGTAGATACTGGTTTAACATTGCAGGCTATAGTAGACGAGCTAGTTAAACAAAAGCCATTAGAAGTTAAGACAGCTGTGCTACATGTCAAGCCTACAGCTAAATACATACCAGACTACTATGCCGTAAAACTTAGCGAGTGGAAATGGGTATTTTATCCCTGGTCGATAATGGAAACTCTTAGCTCATTGAAACCACGTTACGGTAACTGGAAGAAGAGTATAATGGATGTTATGAACAAGTTAGAGGTACAAAAACTGGATGTAGATGTAATAGTAAAGTCTCTAGTAAAACGTTATGGATTGGTTATTTGATACCAACAAGAATACACGGCAGTGTAATCAAGTACATTGTTTCCTGGCATGTTACTAGATAATGGGCTTAATAATAACTGGCTTCCAGACATGATAATACTCTAGTATGAACTATGAAATTTGAGACTGTTTCTCCTTGCACTCATATTCCATAATTTAATAAATGAGTTATGGTTCTCCTTTAAGCAATGGTTTTACTTGTTTGCTTAACGATACTGTCTAAGATTCTATTTTTATTAACATGCTAATAGTTTTCTGTAAGTACTAAGGCTAGCCAAGTACTAGTTACTCTAACCCCACCCTCTACTCCATGCTTTATAAAGAATAGGCGTACTATGTGTATAGTTTCATCGTTAACCTTTATAGTGTTGTGAGTGCATATTAACTTCTCTTTCTCATATACTATACCTGGATACTCCGTACTCCAGTAAACTTTGTTTTCGCTGTTAACACTCAACTCGAACCATATGGTTCGCCCAAAGCCTCCAGTAACTGTTATGTTCTCCCTTGGCTGTGTATGGATTATATGGATCTTGTCATCGAGGTCTAGCTTATCGAATATCACGTAGCTTCCGTTCATAGGCTTGTATGCTAGAATTCCATAACGGTAGAGAGTACCGTTAATTAATATATGAGTAGAGTTAACTAGCTTTCCGAGTAAAAGAGCTTGACAGAAGCTGTCTGTAACACTAACATGCCTCATGTCTTGGTGATCGGTGTAAAACTTAGTAATATTTGAGTAAAATTTGGTGAAGAAGTCTACCACATGAACCTTAGGAGACGTAGAATAGGTTTCACTAGGAGCACCTGCAACCGGCGATGTGGATTGAGTAGCTATTTCTTGAGGGCCAATACTACCATAGTATAAGTACAACATGGCTAAAGAGGACAGCATAATCAACAGTATTATTGTTATTGTTCTCGGGCTACCATAAAGATTCCCCGTTTTCATAATGCTTACCGCCTACATCATATCCTATGTAAAATTTCCCTGGTGGTATAAGCTTTATTTGGAGGTGATCTTTGATATCCTTCACTTCTTCCAAGGGCTCTGGCCCGTAAGCCGTAGCGTGGGGCCATCTTTCTGAAACCCACGGCTCTATTAACCAATTAGTTGTCTCTATCTTAAATGCATTATCATTGCCTATTTTTATTAGTTCCGATTCCTCAGTAGTAAAGGCTTTGAGTATGCATTCTACTTGTGTTTGAGGAGGATTGGCATCATTCAATACAAAGATGTTGTATAGGATGTTTGTTTCCAAGTCTACAAAATATAGGTATACTTTATAAACGCTATCCTTGGGTATAAACCTAATTCCAAGTTCGTATACATGGTTAGGTTCCGGTCTAAATACTTGGTTATTTAGCTTAAATGGAGGACAATTACAACCGCATGAAAGGTCTGGATGAGGAGCTCTTGTCCACCTAGTACTTCATTATCTAAGAGGGTTGAAAACAAGAGCATTTATGGAAAAGAAGCTTAGGGGACTACTTGAACTCAGACTCCCCCTTGATATTAAGAGAATACAAGTGAGGTTTTTCACAATTTGGTGTAGAAGTTTACTATGAGGATAGAAAATAGATATAGTGAATTTAGTTCATAGTATCTCAACATTTAGTCCTAATGCTTTAGCGAACGCTTTTAACTCTAATACATAGTCGCCTACGACCATTGCATAGTGATTGCCAATACTTTTATCCAGTAGTATCATTCCATCAGATTCAAGTTCTACTATTACTTGTGTACGGCAATGTTTATCACTAAATGGTTCTCCTTTCTTTATCTTACCCTTGATTATTCTAAGAGTACTAAGATCTGGTGAAAGTCTTGCTA
>Ga0190363_1001084_pt1 | contig 16207 bp, 11 predicted proteins | sample 48721867_MG_FD_161272 | JGI IMG/M metagenome (GOLD analysis project Ga0190363, IMG submission 161272) | Hydrothermal vent microbial mat bacterial communities from Southern Trench, Guaymas Basin, Mexico - 4872-18-6-7_MG | ecosystem: Environmental > Aquatic > Marine > Hydrothermal vents >... | reverse complement strand
ATCCTGAGAGTTGCAAGCCAGCTAAGATTCCCTGTTGCGACGAATGATGCCGAATTAAGGAGAAGACTCAGAAAGCTAGGACTACCAATCATATACTTAAGAGAAAAATCGAAGCTTGTGGTTGAGGGGTATATTCAGCATAAGTTGTAGACACAATTATGCTGAATACCAGATCAGACGCTACGTTTTCTAAGGGATATTTTAACTCCACGTTTAGAAAGCATTCTCTGTACCACGATTACCACAAGCGCCGTCGCTATGGCTGTTAAACAGATGCTTATCCAGAACCAGGGAATCGGAGAAGAGACAGAGACTATGATCGTTCTAACACTACTTTTAGCCTCTTTACTTTCAGCTTGAATAGTTAATTGATAATCTCCAGGCGTTAGATTTGGGTCTGGAGATACTCGTATAGTGAACGTTGCTGAGGCCTTTGGTCCTAGAGAGAGAATATCGACAGGCGTGACTAATACGTTAGGTATAGCTGTGGAGTTCACATCTAGCTTTATTTCCCTAAGCGTCGATTCACCCATATTTCTGACCGTGACCACTATGTCGATCTTATCACCGGCATATACGTGAGGAAAGATCGGCTGAACCCCGGTGACCTCCAGTGAATACCTTGCCAGAACCTTAGTGGTTAGTTCAAGTGTTGATGTTAGGATTCCATCAGCCGTAGATCCGTTAATAACAAGCCTATATTCCTTCTCCTCGATTACCTCTGGAGGTTTTGCTTCAAGCCTGACCCACTTGGATTCACCGGGAGCGAGAGATAATTGAGTCTCTGAAAGAGTTATATCCCATCCGAGAATTTCTTCTGATTTAACAGTCTCTAGGAGAACTTCTTCTCTTCGTCCACCCTCATTACTTACGCGAATTGAATATCTTGCGCTTTGACCAGCCTCTATGGACTCAGATGGGTAGGGGCAGAAGAGGCTGATTTTTCTCTCCATCCTCTTGACTGTCACTACCAAGGCTTGGGTCGCACATGCATAATTTCCATCAGCATGCACTCTGAACCTATATTCTCCGGGAGTAGCGTTTTCAGGAACGTTAACGACCATTTTAATCTTCACATTTTCTCCTGGAAGCACGGTCAGCGACTTAACTTCTTTGTCTCCGACGAAGAAAGAAGCTGTCCAATTTGTTGGCAAGTCCGGATTTCCAACATATATCAAATAGTTGTCTCGAACCGGGCATTCGTTCTTAAGGTATAACTCGAAAGTTAAGCTATTTCCGGGATAGACTTCCTGCCACTCATGCGGAGAATATAAATCAACTTCGTATTTAGTCGGGGGAGGCTGTTCCACCGTTAAATACAGGGTAATCTCAGATTTTGAATATTCACCTTCCGCATGTACATTGAACTCGTAATCCCCGGGAGTAGCGTTTTCAGGAACGTTAACGACAAGTTTTATGGTTACGATCGCCCTTTTCTCAACTCCAATCTTCCGGACTTTATTATTCTGGTAGTAAAAGTAAGCTTTCCATCCCTCAGGGAGACCTGGATCCTTCACGTCAAGCTTTAATACGTCATATAAGTAGCTGGGGTTCCATATACTTATCTCGTAAGAGACCGTTGAGTTAGGAAGCGTCACTTTCCACGGAAGAGTACACTTCATCGTCCCTCTTAACTTCGCCCTAGCGGATTCAGAACATACTAGTGGGGAACAAGTCATTAGAAGGATTAGCATAAAGATGCAAAGGCTACTTAGGGAACTATAAGTGAAACCTTTTATCCTAAACATGACATTCGCATCTCTTTTTTAATAGATAAATAGACAATGCTGTAAAATATAAGTTTTAGAACCGCCGCATTGTTCATGATATTCAAGGTTTCAAGCCTTATAATCCTCAGGATTCTCGCGGACTATGGTTTCTCTTCTGTCGGGACCGACAGATATTATGCTTATCGGCACCTTCAAGTGTTCCTCTATCATTTGAAGATACTCCTTAGCCTGCTTCGGCAAAGCATCATATCCTTCCTTAACTATTCTTCTCCAATCCACATCAGCTGGCCAGCCTTCGAGCTCTTCGTAAACCGGTTCGCATTTCTCGAATAGACATATATCTGCTGGCACTGTATCGATCGTTCTACCTTCGCATTTATATTTAATGCAGATTTTGAGAGGACTTATGCCGCTTAGAACGTCGAGTTTCGTTACTATGAGTTCATCTATAGAGTTTAGGCGGATGGAGTATTTCACTGGAACAAGATCTAGCCAACCAACCCTTCTAGGCCTACCCGTCGTCGTTCCGTATTCCTTCCCAACCTCTCTAATCTTATCGCCTATTTTGTCTTTCAGCTCTGTTGGAACGGGTCCTGTTCCAACGCGTGATATGTAAGCCTTCATGACCCCTATGACCTTATCAATTCTTTTTGGACCTACGCCGACTCCAATACATGCTCCGCCAGCAACAGTGCTTGATGATGTGCCATAGGGGTATAGGCCATGGTCTATATCTAGAAGCGTCCCTTGAGCCCCCTCGAATATCACGGTTTCCCCCCTGTCTAGCGCATCATTTATCTCTGCTGAGACATCACATACGAGATCCGAGATATACTGGCCGAATTGTAAAGCCTTTTCAAGTATTTCGTTCATGTCGAGTTTGATATTCTCACCATATACTTGGCGGATAATCTTCTGTTTGAATCCGACTAGAAGATCTAGCTTCGATTTGAGAATCTCCTTATTTAGAAGATCGGCTATTCGTATCCCGAATCTTGCAGTCTTATCCGAATATGCTGGTCCTATACCTCTCTTTGTTGTGCCCGCGCGAAGATTACCCTTCAACCTCTCTTGTAGACCATCTTCTATTTTATGAAAATTAAAGACGACATGAGCTCTATCGCTTATTCGTAGATTCGGATTAAATCCTTCACGTTTCAGATCCTCAAGCTCATCGACCAGAACGTTAGGATCCACGACGACACCGTTTCCGATATAAACCTTCTTACCGCGTAGAACGCCGGAAGGAATCAGGTGGAACTTGTAGGTCTTTCCGTCGACAACGACTGTATGACCAGCATTTGCACCTCCATTATATCTAACAACACAGTCTGCATCCTTTGCTAAGAAATCGGTAACTTTACCCTTAGCCTCATCGCCCCATTGCGTACCTACGATAACTATTCCCGGCATGGGGAGATTCACCTAGGATTTTAGTAATCCATTTTAAATAAAAGTCTTTAATACCTTCTTCGGTATGAAAAGTAACGATTGATTCGCTGAGGGAAAATTATTAAAAACGTATTTGTTGCTTATTTCCTTCGATAGCTTAAAAATAGTGGTGTTCTGAATGAAGAAGCTGAAGGTCGGCGTGATCGGTTGCGGAGGAATCGCGAGAGTTCATGTCGAAAGGTTGAGATCTATAAGCGAAGTCAGCATAGTTGCATTTGCTGATATAGTTAAAGGAAAGGCGGAATTATTCTCTGAAAGATATGGTGGAAGGGCTTACACTGATTGGCATGATATGCTTAACAAAGAGGATCTCGACATAGTTTATATCTGCATACCTCCATTCGCACATTCAGATGAAGTTATGATCTCAGCTGAGAAGGGGATACATATCTTCATCGAGAAGCCCATAGCGTTAAGCATGAATCAAGCGTGGAGCATGGTAAAGGCGGTTGAAAGAAGCGGTGTCAAGAGCCAAGTTGGATACTGCATGAGATTCGGATACGCCGCTGAAAGAGCGAAAGAGCTCATAGAAAGCGGTGAAGCTGGCAAGATCGGTTTAGCTATAGGATGGTACTGGTGCCACTTCTTGGGAGGATCATGGTGGAGAGATAAGAACAAGAGCGGCGGCCAAATAGTTGAGCAGTCCACTCATCTTTATGATGCGTTGCGTTACTTCTGCGGCGAAGTTGATGTGGTATATGGACATATGAATAGAATATTTTGGACCGATGTCCCCGATTTGACGATTGAGGATGTAAGTAGCACAACTTTCCGGTTTAAATCCGGAGCGATAGGATCTATTTCGTCGACGACTTGGGGGGCTAACTCTCAATGGTGGTTTAAATGGATTATAGCGACTGAAGAGTATACGATGCACGCTGAAAACGGAAACACATTGAATCTTTACTCAACTAGGAGAAAAAGAGTAGTTAGGGAGTGGGAGGATAGGGATGTTTATCTCTTAGAGGCGAAGGATTTGATTCGAGCAGTTCTTAATGATGAAGAAACGAGAACGCCTATAAGGGATGGAGCTAAAACTTTAGAGTTCACATTGGCGGCTAGGAAGTCGATGGAAACCGGAAAGCCAGTTAAGCTACCGTTAACTTGAAAGCGGGGCATATGCTAATGAAAAAGGGTGTGAATGCCTGGATATATCCTTCCAAGTTTACAGTTGATGAAGTTTTAGAAGCATCAGCCAAGATAGGGTTTGAGGGCGTCGAGCTGAACCTTGACGAGAAGTCCTTGAAATTTTCTAAGAAGAGAAGAAGAGAAATAGCCGAAAAAGCCTCCTCACTTGGATTAGAGCTGCCAAGCCTCTGCACAGGCCTATTCTGGAAGTTCAACCTTGCAAGTCCTGAAGAGAAAGTGAGAAAGAAGGGAGTTGAGATAATAAAGAAAGGATGCGAGTTCGCCTCAGATATTGGATCTAAGGTTCTCTTAATAGTCCCGGCGGTTGCTGTGCCTGAAATCCCATACGAGGAAATCTGGAGGCTAGCAAAGGAAAGCATTTTGAAGGCTGCCTCAACAGCTGAAAGTTACGACGTTATCCTAGGAGTTGAAAATGTTTGGAATCAGTTTCTTTATAGTCCACTTGAGTTTCGAAGGTTTATAGAGGAAATAAACCATCCTTACGTGAAGGCGTATTTCGATGTTGGAAACATACACTTTTTAGGCTTCCCTCAGCAGTGGATCAGACATCTTTCAGACCTTATTATCTGCGTTCATGTTAAGGATTTCCTAAGATCGGAGAGGCAGTTTAAACCTTTACTTGAAGGAGATGTTCCATGGCCAGAGGTCATGAAAGCCCTTCGGGAGATTGGCTATAAGGGCTTCCTGAATGTTGAGCTCCCTCCGTATCCAGGGCACCCATTAAAAGCGGCTATGGATAGTAAGGCGGCCTTGGACATAATCCTTAAAATGTAAAAATATTTCTTCATCGGCTACCAATACGATATCACCTTCCCCCTCCCAGTTTGATACGCAGCTAAATTTTGCACCTTCTTTATCTCGTCTATGCTAAGGGTTAATCACAAGGAATGTTGCATTGCTTTATCTCTAAAAACGCGGTAATTTTTTATTAGGAGCATACATTTAAAGACGCTCGTGTATCTTTTGACGTGGAGGCTAAAGCTTGAGCGGGAAGAAGAACAGACGAATCGGTGAAGATTTACCTCCCGATTTCCGCGAAACCTACTTTTCTCTATTTTCTGGGCCGGAGCCCGAGACCCTTCACGCCGATCTATATCATATGCTTATCGATGAGGGAACAGACATTATTATACAGCAGCTTAAGGAGTATAATCAGAGACGAAAGGATCTTCTAGTTAAGATACGTGATAAAGTGAGAGTTAAAAAAGCTACACGCGACGATGAATGGGCGGCTAATGTTAAGGTTGTGGCTTCAGACGCTGGCAATAATGGCGTCGACTTGAGATCCGCATTTATTCCTCTCTACGCTTCCACAGCCCTTTTAGCTGCCGGATGGAGCATAATCGATGAGCCTATATTTAAGGCTGGGAAACCAGATGTCTGGGCAGATGAGTTCAGAACGGAGCAGAGAGAGTCTCTTCTTGCTTTTAAGATACAATGCGATGTGACTGAGGAGGCTGTGGAGAAGTGGGAGCCCGACTTCGTATTAGTTGACGGCTCATTACTTCTGAACTTCTGGCTTTCACCTTCCCCTGACTCAACGAAAGATTATATTGAAGACTTCAAAAAGACTTTGCTGAGTTCAATAGGCTTACTCCATTACTGTTACGAGAGGGATATACCAATAGTCGGCTTTGTTAAGAGGACTAGGATAAATCATTTATGCAAGAAATTTAAGGTGCCGAAGCTAAGAGACACTGCTCTCATGGATCTAATCCTAGGCTTAGGTGAATATACGGTACCTGAGGAAGCTATGAAAGGAAGAATAGTCAGCGAATATAGGAAGAAAGCTGAGGAGCTAGGCATGCCAAGCGAAGAGATACTTGAATTTACGAGTATATATTCATCCTATATCAGAACTGGGCTCACCACACCCTTTAGGCTGGAGCTGCCCAGATACTGCCTAAACCGATTAGATGAAATATGTAAATTAGTGTTTACAACATCAGAGGAGGGAAGCGGTATACCATTCTCAATAAGCGAAGCAGACCGCCTCACGAAAGTGACAACTAACATCTCAAATATACGCACATTGATGATCTATTCAAAGGCTCTCGACCTCGTTCACAGAGGAGAGATGAAGATGCGAGATCTAACCTTACTAGCCTTGCAACACGGCGAGCCTTGGACACTTACTGACAGAGAGTATGTCTCCAGCATAATGGAGGGGGGAGGGGAATAAAATGGAGAAGTCCGAAGTTAGGCCCATAGGATACGCCCTTTCCGGATGTACACATGACTCTTTAATCTTCGTCGTCATGGAGGAAGCCCGTGTCAAGTTTAATCATTTCTACTTCATTGAGCATCCTACAAACCCTGACTCATGGGTTCTCACGAGAACCTATCGGATACAACCCTATAATCCTGAGATGATTACTGGCAGAACTGGACCCCTAGCCGGGAAGAAGGGAAGAAGAGCCGAGTATGGAAAAAGACTTGAGTACACGGTTGCCTTTGCTGAGATTCTGGGATACTATGACGAAAAAGGGAAATGGCGCATGATGGAGGTTGCCCCTTCACCTTGGGATCTAGTTTATGAGCCGAGCGAGGAAGCTTTGAAACGTTTCTTCATACCCAAGACCCGCGAGAGAGATGTTCTCCTCCTTGAGATAGGAAAAGTTCGCGGAACAAATATTCCGGTTTACATAGACTTAAACTCGATCGCGAAGGGACACATGTTCGTTGCTGGCATGACAAGATCTGGGAAATCAAGCTTCATAATAAACATGGTTGCGAAAGCTTCCCGGCTGAAACCAAGACCTCGCTTCATTATATTCGACATTAGAGGTGAATATAACAGTCTTAGAAAGTACGGTGCGAAAATACTTCCGTACACGGAGTTTACCCCGGCTATAACGGATCCAAATGTTATCGCGGATAAGCTTGAACTAAAAGGTAAAGAAAGAAGCCTTCTCATAGAAGCCATCCGCTCACTACGGAATGAGGGGGCAACAATAAATAGAGAAAATATACTAGCCAGGGTCAGAGAGATACTTAAGCAGGGTGTAATCTACAAGACCGTTAAGAGTCAAGAAAAGGCGCTTTCGGGAATAGAGTGGTTTCTGGAGAATAAAGGCACATTCATAGACGAGCAGAGTGAACCATTGGACATAATTCCGGAGATAAAAGAGAACCCATTGATAATCATTGACTTCTCAGTAAACACAGATATAGAAGCGCAGCAGAGGACAGCCAAGTACATCCTTGATCGCATTAGGAACTATGCAATGGAGAGGAAAGATTATGGAGACTTCGCATGTATAATCGCGATTGAAGAGGCACAATACTTTGCTCCCGAAAGAGGAACGGAGGTTAGGGAGTCAAGCGCCCAATCCAGCGTTAAGGCATCAATGATCGAGACTGCAAGTCAAGCTGGAGGATACAATGTCGGGCTAATTCTATTAACTCAGAGGCCAGCCTACGTCTTAAAAAGCGTAATCTCTCAGTGCAACTCCGTAGCCTGCTTCAGATTAAAAAGTGGAAACGATCAAGATGCCATTCTCCAATACACAGAGTATGGATCTGAGAGGCTAAGAGACTACTTGCCAGGCTTGGCGGATCATGAAGCGATGCTTTGGGGCTTAGCCATACCAACACCCTTCCCGGTCATAGCTGAGATAGAAGTTGAGGAGTATCCGCAGAAGGCAGCTGCCTTTGCGAGGTCGGCATGGGAAAAGATGGAAAAGGAGGAATCTCAATCCCTAGATAGCCTCTCCGGTCTTCCCCTTCACCTTAGGGAGGACTAGAAGGGCGAGGCGACATGATGTGAAGCTGATTGTGGGTTCCGATTTTCACGGAAACGAAGCGATGATTAAGAGATTCGCAACCGAGGCTGTTAAGGAGAACGCTGAGGCTATGCTTATCTGCGGAGACCTAACGAACTTCGGCACCCCTAAAGAAGTAAGCCGCCTACTCTCCATACTCTCCGAAACCGGAATGCCAGTATTGTTTGTTCCGGGAAACTGTGATCCACCATCCCTTATAGGAGCAAACTTGGAGAATGTAAGACTCCTGCACGGCAAAGCTGCAACGTATGGGGAGCTATCCTTCATTGGCGTTGGAGGCAGCCCTCCCACTCCATTTCACACACCCTTCGAACTCAGCGAGGAAGAAATAATTACTGAGCTGAAGAGAGCAGCAAAGAATATAATCGACTATAGAAGGCTTATCCTTATTTCGCATTCTCCGCCTCATGGAACACGACTTGACAGAACAATGCTTCATCTACACGTTGGAAGCTCAAGCATAAGGAGATTTATTGAGGAAAATGAGCCTTTCCTCGTCTTCTGTGGACATATACATGAAGCTAAAGGAGAAGATAAGATAAAAAGTACAATCATAGTTAATCCTGGACCCGCGAAAGACGGAGATTACGTAATAGCATTGGTTAAGAAAAACGATATTAGCATCGAGTTCCGCTCTTTTTATGATTAGCTGAGTAACGTTTAAAAGATTCGAGGCTACTTAGGTTTTAGTCTTTGCGAGGTTTCGCCTATGCCGTTCAAGAAGGGTGATTTCCTCTTAATAGATTATGTTGCCAGAGTGTCTGAAACAGGGAAAGTCTTTGACACAACGATCGAGGATGTTGCAAGGAAGGAAGGCATATACCGGGAGGGGGCACCGTATGAGCCCATGCTAGTAGTAATAGGAGAGGGATGGATACTTAAAGCCCTCGATGAAAAACTTGTCGATTTAGAGCTTGGAAAGAAAGCAACCATAGAGATACCTCCAGAGAAGGCATTTGGAGAAAGAGACCCTAACAAGATTCGTCTCTATTCCCTCCGGAAACTCAGGGCGCAGGGAATAACTCCTCAGGTAGGCATGCAGGTCCAAGTTGACGGGCGGCTGGCAACTGTTAGAACCGTTGGTTCAGGAAGAGTACTTCTTGACTTTAACCCGCCCCTTGCAGGCAAGACACTTATATACGAGGTTACAGTTCAGAAAAAGCTCAGCACATCTAGGGAAAAGATCCTCTCCTTGATACATCGGAGAATCCCTCAAGTTGAGCAGGAAAAGTTTAAGGTAACCATCGGAAAGAAAAAGGTGTCAATAGAGATTCCAGAGGAAGCTTTCTACATTGAAGGACTACAAGTTGCGAAGAGAGGCATATTCCTAGACATAACTAAATTCTTCCCTGAAAAGACAACAGTCACATTTACTGAAACCTTTAAGAAACAAGTTGAAGAAGCACCTTCTTCCGGGGAACACCGAGAGAGCAAGGAACACTCTGAATAACATCACACACGGTACATCGATCTCCAGATTTTAAACCTTCGGGAAAGCAAAGATCATAGTATGCGCATCCCTCCCTACTACACTCCGGGGTTCTGAAGGTTATCACCGCTCCCTGAATTGCTTGCACCGATGGGATCACCGCCGATATTTCAGCGTTAACCACCTCTACTACCTGCATCTCAATCTTGTACTGTTTGCAGAGGAGAACCCTATCGCGGATCCCCACAATCTTATAAATCCGCCCGGGCTCCACATTTTCCGTGCACACCCTGGAGTATTCGCAATCTTTACATTTGGATCCGGGACCTCTATAGATAAAGAGATTACCGACCTTTGCGTAGCTCTTTCCTACAAGAGTAACGATTCTTTTCTCATCCAATCCTCATACTCCCGGGGAAAATCAGGTTCAGAAAATCTCCTAAGAGTATTTAAGCTTATTATTACGGGAGTGAGAGCCGCTGAAAGATGCGGGACGACCCTTGGAGAAATAAGATTCTCTCTGATGTAAGAGATTCTTAAGAGAGGCAAATTCTATTGTTATTATGAGATTTCCATCTCGGATTTTCAATATTCATCTCACTTCCCAGTCGCTAATGTTGCTATGAATATACTACGGCAACTTCTTGACTCGCCGGTTAACCGTTGCATATGATGCTTCACTAATTTCAGCCTTATTGCGGCATGACCTTATTAATTTAAAAGAAGCACATGAATCGTTCATAAATGAATTCTCTCCATACCGTTTATGAGGATCCAACTCGAGATAAACCTTCTGTGAGAGGCATACCTTTTATCCATAAGGAAAAAATGACACCAGTCGTCCCTATGCCGTATTCCTCTTCCAAGTGCCTGATTTGCCGCTCTAAATGCATCCATGACATACCATAAGTTCCCAAGTCCAGGCTTCTGCTTGTTAAGATACTTGATTTGTGCCTTAACAACTGGATCCTTATAGTCGGCGTAGGGTAAGCCTATGTTGAAGATTCCCCGAGCCTCCTCATAGGGAAAGTTTGAACCCTCAGAGTTTCTTCCCCGAAAAACGGCTAGTAGAATAGCTCCTTCCTTTGTCTTCGCAGCCTTCTTATACTCGTTAACTATCTGTGCATTCTCTCTGACAGATCTACCCTCTTCGAAGATTCTCTTCCCAGACATGAATAGGCGGTCTTTTCTTTTCTCAATGAAGCCGTTTCGAAGCCATATGTCTAAGGCTTGTTTCATCAATTCTCTCTGAGGAAAGAAGATTAAAACCCCATTAGGCACGTTTTTTACAAGCTTGGAGACTCTTTCACCATATGTCCTCAGCATCTCCTCGCTTCTCTCTCTGAACCTCGTTGAGACCGATGTATCCACATAAGTGCGTATATTTTCCGGCTTCGCTATCGCGGAGTACGTTTTGCATTTAGCCTCTGGTAAACCGAGGATCTCCGTAAAGTAGTCCATTGGAGAGAGAGTGCCAGACATTATTAGAGCTGAGTGAGCCTTCTCTATTACTGGTTTTATGGCGAGACTTGGATCCAGGCATCGATATTCAATAACTTTCATGCCAGACTTGGACATTCTATAAATTGCTACGTAACTTTCCCTCTCACCCGACTCTACTAGCAGAAGAAAATTAAGTATCCCGTTAAGGTAGCATACTGGAACACGGCCTTCAGAGATCTTATATTCTCTGATCTCGTCGACTATAGGTGCATAAAGATCAACTATTGAAGAAATACTTTCACCTAAGGCTTTTTCGAGATCACTGAGGAATTCGGATCCAGACTTTAAGGAAGGATCGGCTGAAACTTTTTTATCAAGATATTCAAGGAGTATTTCTAGGAAGTCAGAAGAGTATTCAACAAGTTCGAGTTCCTTTACCGCGTTATTTAATCCGCGTTCGGAAAGAGAATCGCTTAGGACCTCTTGGCCTATCTTATCCGCGTTATGTGCCTCATCGAAGATCAGAATATTTCCGTCTATACTAAGTCCAACCTTGACCCGAATATTCTCGTTGAAGATATATTGATATGGGGCTACGACGACTTTGCTCTCCCTTGCAACCTCTCTTGAAAGGAAGTATGGGCAGATATTGTTTTTCTTACCGTACTGAATCATCTTCTCCACTGAGAGAACGGATGGAAGCGTAAGATTCAAGCCAGCAAGATCGGTTCTGTAGGGGCATCTATGTGTCTTTCGCAGAACCCTACAGGCTTCTATAGCTTCGGAAAGCGGAAGTCTTTTGCAAGCATCGTTCAAGCAGAGATTTTGACGGCTTGCTAAGGCCACGGCTGAAAATTCTGTTCCAGCTTTCCTATTTATCTGCTGGATCTCATGTAGAACCTGACGTACTTGCTCATGTGTTCTAGTCGCGTAGATTATCTTCCGCCCGGTTGAAAGAGCAGAGGAAAGAGCGCATGCAGTCTTACCGAATCCGTTACATGCCTCAACTATTAAGACCCCGCCTTCATGAAGAACCGATTCAGCGTCCTTCATAAATTTGAGCTGTTCAGGATACGGCGTGTAGGGAAAAAGATCGAGAGGCTTCATTTCGATTCAGAGACCCCACGTTTTGACTTCTAGACTGTTTCACCTAGGCACGTAATAGTCTTCTGCTTCGCTTGGGACGACTAATACTCTACAGGATGGAAAACCATTGCTAAGGCTCCATAGAGCACTACGTCGTCTCCTAGAGGAGTGATCTTAATCTCTGGAATGCTGTTTCTAGCATAGTCATCAACATATCGCCTTATAGGTTCGATGACGAGATTTACGTTTCTAAGAGCGATTGAACCTCCAACGGTTATCAGTGACGGGTCATAGGCATCTACCACACATGCGAATCCTATGGCGTTTAAGCGGCCGATTTTTTCGATTATTTCAAGAGCAAGTTGATCTCCGGCCTTGGCGCAGTCATATAGAATCTTGGAGGTTACTCTTTTAGGATCTCCCGCTGCGGCCTTCATGAGGAGGCTGGACTCAACCTCTTCTCTACTCTTATTTGAAAGCAATAGCTCGACATAGTTGGGTATGCCGTTTCCAGAGCAATATGCTTCCCAGTGACCTCTTTTTCCGCAACCACAGAGCAGTCTTCCTTCATAATCTATAGTGAAGTGACCTATCTCAGCTGCGTTTCCATCCTTTCCGATAAGCAAATGACCGTCCACGTAGACGCCTCCACCTATCCCTGTGCTTAAGGTGATGTATGCTAGATTCTCATGTTTCCTTCCAGCTCCGAAGAATCTCTCGCCGACAACGGCTGCTGAGCAGTCATTTAGAAGATATACAGGCACATGGAATTCATCTTTAAGCGGTTCGACGAGCGGTATGAAGTCGTACGGAATATTAGTTGGCTTCATTAATCCGCCTTTTTTCAGATTCAACGGTCCTGTTGAGCCTATACCTAAACCAGCAATCTCTTTAATTCCAGTATTCCTTTTTAGACGGTAAATAATCCGGATAATTTGCTTGCTGACGCCTTCGGGACCTTTAGCCTTCTCGGTTCTTTCAGAGGCTCTTGCGAGAATTCTACCTTTCTCATCTCCTAGAGCCACACGAATATTTGTGCCGCCCAAGTCTATGCCTACAGCTATCTTCTGTCTCATGCCTCATCAAAATATCTCTATCAAGCCTTCAGATAAAAGGTTGTTTGGCCTAGGTGACTGTTCTAAAACATAGACATATTAGTGTTGTTCATTTATAGACATGCGGAGATGAAAGTTAAGGCGGGAGAAGATGAATAGATACTTGATACATGTAGCATTCGCTATAGTTCTAGGAGTAGTGGTGATGATTCTTCCCTTAACCATATATCATCAGATTGGCCTTTATGCTGAGAAGCAGTCGAGCATATGCGAGGCTGAAAAAGCCATGTCTAGAAGAAAAGAATTAATCGTTAACGCTACGTCGAAAGGAAAAAACGAAGTATTAAACCTTGAAATAGAGGAGGAGCCGATGATGAGGCTTACAGCGTCTCTCCCAGAGGTCGCATTAATAGTCGCCGTAGGCTTATCAGTAGCCATCCTTGCCTCTATGCTGATTAAGCGGATAATTTAACCCGGTACCTCCAGATTTCTCTATGCGTACTTAAAGACTCCCATGAGGAACGTAAAGCAATGCTTTCATGCCCACTTGAATATTTTTCTCTCGTAGAATAGCTCAGGTAGCAGTAGTAGGCCGCTTGTGGCGATTGAGCCGACTAGAAGCCATTGTTGCAGGTTGAGTGGAACTGTTCCGAACATTACTTGTAGGAATGGAACGTAAAGCAATGCAACCGTGCCCATAATGGAGACTATAACGGAAACGAGTAGGAATTTGTTTGATGTCCAGCTCAGCCGGAAAGCTGATTTTCTCTCCGACCTACAGTTCCAGACAATCATCAACTCACGTAACGTTGCTTGAGTAAAGCACATGGACCGCGCTAGAGCTAGCCTTTCCGCCTGGCTTAGTCCTTCAGCTAGGAAGCCATACTCGTAAACGAGGATGAAGATTCCTGTCGTTCCAAGATATTGGCATATGAATGAAATTATTATTTGAAGCAGTCTTCCATAGAGTATTCCTTGCTTCGGATCGCGTGGAGGCCGATCCATGACGTCTTCTAAGGGAGGATCAAAACTTAGAGCTGTAGCTGGCCCTCCATCCGTAACTAGGTTTATCCAGAGGATCATGGCGGCGGTTAGCGGCAATGGCATTCCGAGAAGAGCAAACGTCGCTATCACTGCTAGCTCGTCGAAGTTGGACCGCATCAGGAAGAAGGCAAATTTTCGAATGTTATCGTATATTATGCGGCCGTGTTTGACAGCGTTAACTATCGTGGCGAAGTTATCGTCCATGAGGATCATATCTGCGGATTCCTTCGTAACATCCGTTCCTGTGATTCCCATGGCAACCCCTATATCCGCTTCTTTAAGGGCTGGTGCATCATTGACTCCGTCTCCTGTCATCGCGACTATGTGGCCCTTCTTCTTCAGAGCTCTAACAATCCGAAGCTTGTGTTCCGGAGAGACCCTGGCATACACCCTAACATCTTCGACTATCTTTTCGAACTCCTCATTGCTCATCCTGTCGAGTTCTTCTCCTGTTAGAACTAGACCCTCTTCTTCCAGAATCCCTATCTCCTTTGCAACCGCGACTGCTGTGAGCTTATGGTCGCCAGTGATCATAACAGTCTTTATACCAGCCTTTTTACATAGGCGATTAGCCTCTATGGCTTCCTCTCTCGGCGGATCAATCATGCCCATTAGGCCGACAAATACGAGGTTATTCTCTATCTCCTCCCCATACCTTTCTTTCGGTTTTGGAAGTTTTCTGTAGGCGAAAGCAAGTACTCGAAGGGCGTTGCTGGCATATTCCTCATTAATCTTCAGAATATTTTCCTTCTCGTGTTTCGTAAGCTCCCTTTCCCTTCCATCCTCATAGATTCTGCTGCAGCGTTCAAGTATTATCTCCGGGGCGCCTTTGATGTAGGCGTAAATTTCTCCGTCTGGAGATGAATGGATGGTAGTCATCCGTTTCCTTTCAGAGCTGAATGGAACCTCCCCCAGACGTGGATATTGCTTTTCGAGTTCTTCCTGCTTCAGCCCAGCCTTGTAAGCCGCTACGACCAGCGCACCTTCAGTCGGGTCGCCTGTGATCCTCCACTGTCCACCATCGTTCTCTAGGTGTGAATTATTGCATAGGGCAGCTATCCTCAAGATTAGGGATAGGGAATCGTCACCTTTCGGATCTATGGGATCCGAGTTTAGGATAAATTCACCAGATGGCTCGTATCCGGAGCCAGTGACCTCCACTGTTTGTTTTCCGCAGAATATCCTCCGAACAGTCATTTCTCCCTTCGTCAATGTTCCAGTCTTGTCTGAGCAAATAACCGTTGTTGAGCCCAAGGTTTCGGCTGCTGCCAACCGCCGGATAACCGCATTATGCTTTGCGAGCTCCCGGGCTCCAAGCGCTAGGGCTATCGTCACGATCGCAGGTAAACCTTCAGGAACGGCTGATACGGCTAAGGCGACGACGACCATGAAATAATCTATCAGGTTCTTTGGTTCAAGAGCGGCAGGCTCCCGGATAAGTTCAAGAATGAATATAACGGCGCAGACAAGTATTATGAACTTTGTTAAGTTTTTAGCAAACTTGTTCAGCTTAACCTTAAGCGGGGGAGGCTTCTCCTCAGCTTCTTGAATCATACCTGCAATTCTGCCGAATTCGGTCTTCATTCCCGTAGCGGTTACTACCGCCTTCCCCCTTCCATAAATGATATGTGTACCCATAAAGACCATATTTTTACGGTCGCCCACGGGCGCATCTGCGCGGACAGGCTCCGTGTGTTTCTCAATGGGCGTTGACTCTCCTGTTAAAACAGCCTCATTCGTCTGCAGGTCATATGCTTCTATGACGCGGGCGTCAGCCGCTACTCGATCTCCCGATTCTAGGAGAAGTATATCTCCGGGAACAACTTGCTCTGCAGGTATGACCGTCTCTCTTCCGTCGCGTATAACTCTAGCACGCGGAGCTGCATATTCCTTCAAAGCCTCCATGGCTTTTTCTGAGCGATATTCCTGCACAAAACCTACTGTAGCATTGAGGAGAACTATAATTAGTATTGTAATAGCGTCTGCGTAATCTTCCAGCGTTGCTTCCGCGCCCTTAACATAGGCTGACAAGAG
>Ga0190363_1001083_pt1 | contig 16220 bp, 11 predicted proteins | sample 48721867_MG_FD_161272 | JGI IMG/M metagenome (GOLD analysis project Ga0190363, IMG submission 161272) | Hydrothermal vent microbial mat bacterial communities from Southern Trench, Guaymas Basin, Mexico - 4872-18-6-7_MG | ecosystem: Environmental > Aquatic > Marine > Hydrothermal vents >... | reverse complement strand
CAATAACAACACACTTGAAATAAGGCATATAGAAACGGGTGTTCAGGTGCCAGAAACCGAAGAGAAGATCGAAAAGAAGTTCTCAGACAAAATCTGTAAGGCGGTTACCAGCTACTTCAAACAACGCTTTTCATTCACGGGAGGGGAGCCGGATTATCAAAAAATTTTCATTCCAACCTATGGAGGTTCATTCAGAATACTTGAACACTCGAACATAATAATCAAACCCTTATCTGAGTTCATATGTCAGGACATCCTGCCAACCATTCAGAGATGGAAACAAAACCCTCCCCATCAACCCCGCTGTCCGGGAAAACATATCACTTTACCTGAGTCCCACTGGCTCCTTCAGCTGATTGACTGTTTGAACAGCAGAGGAATGCTGAAAAGATGTCAGCAGGAGATGCCTGAAGAATAAAAGAATGCAAAAAGGTCATTGCCACCAATCCAGAACATCTTGAAGTACATTATGACCTTGGGGTGGCTTGCTACAGAAAAGGAGTGATTGATAAAGTAATAGAGGAGTGAGAAAAGGTTATCACCATCGATCCTGATTATGGCAGAGCACACAGCAGCCTGGCTTCTGCGTACTATGAAAGGGGGCAGTATTGTAAAGCACTGAAACACTATCAGAAAGCAGTTGATCTGGGTTATAAAGTTCCTCCTGAACTGGCAAAAAATTTATCTGCGTTTATTCCTTTCTGCCAGAACAGATGAAAACATAGAAGGGCACTTTTCAGTAGGTATTAATATGTACCAGTACATTCAACAACTTTTTTATTTTTCTCCTGACCATCTCCTTGATTTTTACTACCCATCTGACGCTCTATGAGACAAACTTTTAACTTGACTTCTTACTAGTGTTTAGTGTATAATCTAATTGGAAAAGTACATGTAAACAAGTATATAGATAGGAGGATATAGATGTCACCTAGATGGGATGAGTTAAGAAAAAGGTTGGAAACTTCTAAGGAAATTAGAAGTTTCCTAAAAAAGAAGTTGAAAATGCATACTTCAGAGATTAGAAACGAGATAGACAAAATCATCCACTTAATGCAAAATGACAGAATCCCACAATACCTTGATAAATTAAAAAGATACGTTCAGGAATTAGAATTAAAAAACCCCACCAGGGCTGATTTGTTCAAACTAATACTAAAAACAATCGAAGAGGAAGAAGATAAATTTGGTCTCCCAGAACACCTGCCTACCGGTGAGAGTATTGATGAAGAGGAAATAAAAGAAAAAGTAGAAGAACAAAGTGGTATTATAGGAAGAGTTGTCATTTCAAAAACAACCCCTGCTACACCATACACCTTTTCGTTTTGGATCAAATATGACAAGGAATGTCACTTACAACCTGGTGAGATGGTAAAAGTTAGACTAGGAGGGAACAAATGCGTAGCTGTAGTAGAGAAAGTTGAAGCTATAAGTGATATTCCAGACCCAATCACGGCTTATTATAGTTGGTCATATGGAGAACCCACTCAAGAAATGCCTACTGTTAAACCAATTATCAGGAAATGTGATGCTCGTGTAGTGTTCAGATCAGATCAAAAACACGTACCTTTTGTGGAACCATATGAAGTCTATCTTTCAGAAGCAGATGAAATAGAAGAAGCTTTAAACAGCCAAATAAAAGAAAAACACCGCGTCTTAGTAGGCTTCACATCTGATGCTTTTGGAACCATGGTACCTGTTTTTGGTGACTTCAGATATTTGTTTGGTTATAGAGCAGGACATGTCAATATTTCAGGAAAATCTGGAGTTGCAGGAAAAACAAGCTATGCATTGTTTTTAATAAGCAGTGCATTAAGTACCGCCAAAAAATTAGAAAATGAAAATTATTCCCTAGCCTGTATTGCTTTTAATGTCAAGGAAAAAGATCTTCTTGCTATAAAAGACTTCACGTACGAAAATATGAAGAAAGCTATAAAGTCTCTAAGCGAAGAAAATGAACTTGAATTGGACGCTAGAATGTGGGAAAAAGCATATGACCTTGGTATTGATCCAATTGAGACTTTCAATAATGCTGAAATATTCCAACCTGGCATTTCAGCTGAACCTACCAAATACCACTTTGGGCTTCAAGACATCTTAAACGCTGGCGTTGATGTCTTCATGTGCATATTTAATCCTGAGGATATAGATGATAAAATGGAATCCCTTATATACAGTATAGAAAAGGAATATCGTGATGGTAAAACTACATTTGACCAACTTATTACCCGCTTAACCACTCAGATGAATACAAACCAAACCATTATATCCATAGGAGGAGTTCCTCATCACATAAGCACTATAAGCAAATTCTTAAACCGTCTTAATAAAGTTTTAAGGAGTCTAAATAATTGTATTGTGCGGTCTCAACCTAAAGGTCATCCAATTGAAATTGAAAAACTTGAGAACGGAGACCTATACATAATCGATATAAAACCCCTAGCTGATAATGGGAAGAGAATGGTTTTTCTTTACATTATGAAACAGCTTGATGAAATACTAGAAGCTAAGAAAGAAGGTATATCTAGTATTAAAATAGGACCAACCGAGGTTGATTTGGAACTTTTCCCCTCGCGTGTCACAGTATTTGTTGACGAATTAAACAAATTCGCTCCTTCGGGGCGAAGCAGATCACCCATTAAGAGCTCTATTATAGATATTGTAGCCAGAGGGAGAAGCATCGGATTAACTTTGATAGGAGCCGAACAACTTGCTTCACAGGTTGATGAGGAGATATTAGTAAATGCGTCCACTTATCTTGTAGGTAAACAGGAGAATGTGGAACTAACAAACAAATTCTACAAATGGATTCCTGAGGGGTTAAGAGAGAGAGTGTTTTATTTACAGCCAGGAGAGTTAGTATTATCGCATGAAAGACATACTGCACCTATTGTAATAAGATTCCCAAGACCTCTCCATAGAGTGGAAGAATAATAATGAACAAAATCAAAAAACTTCTCATCTCTCCAGACTTTTACATAGAAGAAACAAAACTAAGACCAAGTTATGAAAAATTCGATTTGGAATCTCAAGAGGTTGGCAAGTACAACTTTCTTCAAGATGGTGTTGTTAATGAGAGATACGACTTTAAAGGCTTTTTAGATGGTTCCATGCGTCTTTATAAGATAGGCAATGCTTATGAAACCGGAACCCCATTTTATGTTGCTACCATTTCCTCAGTTGTCCTTTATAGAGGAAAGGATAGGTTGCTCAGGAACACTAAATATTCTAAAAAAGCTAACATAATTATCTTTCCTAAGGAGTGTTATTTGAATACTGTAAGGGACAGTGAAATAAGGAAGAAAGCAGAGGAATTCGTTTTAAACATAAAGAAAATGGTAGAAAAAACAGGTGGAATTTTCGTACATGAGTACGAAATAAACAAATATGGTGGGGTCGAATTTTTAAAAAAACATAACAACTTCTGGATTTTTTCAGATATCACTTATGAAGGAGTCACAGCTTTAGATTTGAGCTCTCAAAGGATTCTCATTAAACAGGAAGATCTTTTTAATCCCGTAAGAGTCAAAAATGCAGCACGTGCCCGAACTAGGTTTATTATGAATCTATTCGAGTTCTCCTCCGCTTACCTGTTTGTCATAGATCATCAGAAAAGTAAAGACCTTTTCTTAATAGATGGTTTAATCCCCCGTTTCTCCAGAATTAGTAACACACTCTGTTTAAAGAAAAGTGAATACATAAAATGTGTTTCGAGAATAGCAGGTTTTATAAAAACTCCAAGAGTGATACCTAAGGACTTCAGCGAACTTAAAAGCCTTTTCACATTAAAAGAAGGAGAATGTAAAGTATATAAAGGTAAGCCTAAAGACTTAGAAGTATACGGTGAAGAGTTATTAGAAGTAAAAGAAGATATAAAAGATGAAGACTATTTTATCTTCCTCAAATTCAGAAATATACCATATTTTGAATCCTCTTCCCAAAGTCTGGTAAAAATCCATCTAAAAGCCGGAGAAAACATCCGTTTTGTAGATATCGCATTTGCTATCTATAATGAAAGATTACCACTCCCAAACGACAAAAGTAGATTTTTCAATGAACCGTTTGCAATAGAAGAGGCTGAGAGAGTCGCCCAAACAAATCTTGCTAGTGAGGAAGAAATTAGAGGATTTATGCTTTCTCTGGTGTATTCTCTGTGGTAATAACAGATGGATGAGATAACTAACCTGAGAAAAAAATTATTTCGGTATTCGCTATTTAGAGACACTATTTTCTCGCTGAAAAAGTTCTTGGCAGAGGAAAAACCTCAAAAAGTAATTGTAGCTTATTCAGGAGGAAAAGACAGTACAGTACTGTTATTAATAACCGCTCTTGTGCTTAGTGAAATTACCCTGCCTCTTACTATAGTTACAGTGGACACATTAGTTGAAAACCCTCTCATTTCTCAACATATCAGAAACTTCTTGGAAAAATTTAGAAAAAAAACAAAAAATTTATTTCCTTGTGAGATAAAAACACTTAAGCCAGACTTAAATTTTTCCTTCTGGGTATGTCTAATAGGCAAAGGCTACCCCCTACCAACTCCATGGTTTCGTTGGTGTCAGAACCATTTAAAAATAAAGCCAACAAGAAGGTTTCTTTCATCTTTAAGAGAAAAAACAATTTTTTTAACAGGCCACAGGATGGAAGAAAGTGTTGAAAGAAAAAGAACACTCAGAAGGAATGGAGTTGGAAAAAACCAACTTTATTTTTCTTTTAACCAGACAAAACAACACATACCCTTGATACACTGGAAGGAAACAGACATATGGAAGTTTCTTTCATTATGTAACCAGAAAGAGGTAATCAATTTATATAACTCAGCAGACGGCTCTAGATTCGGGTGTTGGGTTTGCACTTTAGTAAGAAAGGACAAAACTTTAAAGAGTTACTCTAGACAAAGTTCGTTATTCAAAAAACTTCTTTATTTTAAAGAATGGATGAAAGAATATGCTAGTAAGACCTGGAACAGAAGTGGATTCAACAGAAATGGAAAATTTCTTGGACCAGGTAAAGGATACTTAACTCTTCAGGCAAGAAGAGAAATTCTTAAAAAGCTCACTATGCTTCAAGATGAAGTTAAGATAAATCTAATTTCACAAAGTGAGATAAAGTTAATAAAAAAACACTGGGCAAATGAACAAAAGAAATAATCCTTTACAGAAAATATTCCTTCATTATCCCCACTCGTCACATTAATACTAATTTTTGCCTGAGTATTTCAATAAAACTACTCTTCCTATTTTCATTATAAAATGGCAAACCAATTAATCTGTACTTTGTGTTTTCTTTAAATAGACCTGTTTCAATTCTGACCTTATATTTTTTCTCAATTTCTTTCAAAAAATTCTCTTTCCACTGATCGGTCTTTATTAAATGCTCTCCTTTCGGCTCTATAAAAAGTTGATATTGCTCCATTTCTCCAGAATTTTTTCTTTTCAAAAACAAAACAAAATCTGGCTCCATAGCTTTCCCATCTGAGAATCTGTAAATTTTAAATAAACTTGCATTCCTCAACAAATATATCTCACTATACTTCTGTTTTAATTCATCTATAAACCCATCAATAAATTTGATAAATGATTTCTCTTCATAAGTCCCATAATCCTCATCATAGATGTACCAATCTCTATCAGCTAAATTCAATTGCAAATCTACATGCTTTGCATTACTTATCGGTACTCCATACTCTTGATCTCCATAATCACCTACATTTATTTTAAGTTGTTTGTCTTTTACAATTTTTTTAATTTCTACAGGAACAAAAATCTCTGTTCCCTTATATTCCACATACTCGTTTAAAATCTCATTTTCCACCTGTACCAACACGTTTAAACATACTTTCAGCTTATCATCAGGTGTTAAATTATCGAGTTTTTCTCTTGAACTGGTGATATCAACATTTATTTTTTTCAAAGACTCAATAAACTCTTTTGAAGAATTCAAATCAGGAAAGTATTTTTTAAGGTTGCTAAATTTATAAAAATCAAGTTTTGCCATAGCTTTTCTTATAATTACATCACCAAAGTCACCTAAACTAAAAGTTCGAGTGGTTGTTTCAAAAGAACCTTTCTTGATGGTTTCTTCTTGTAAAATGACATCTTCTTTTAAAAATCCGGTTGGAAGTTTGTATTTATATGTTTTTTTAATCCCAATATCATCAATGGTTTTAATACCTTTCCTATCAGCTTCTATCTTTTCATTCACAAATAATAATCCCTTCTTCCAAAAATCAGTATTTTTTATTTTAGGCTTTACTCTTAATTGAATCTCTTTTTCTTCATAGGGCATAATACCGTATTCCTTGAGAGCCGTAGTAAGTTCCTGTATGTATCTGGGATTGTGTTTACTGTGGTAATAAAGCTCTTCAAGTATTTTTAAAGGATTCTCTGGTTGATTGTCAAATTTTCTCTTAAAGGGGTCACCATCTTCATTGATTTTGAAGGGGTAATATCTTGCTCCTCTACCAATCAGTTGTCTTTCTGCAATAGTGGTATTACCCGGAATATATCTACCATCTCTCGTCCATCGCCCATCTCTTGTGTCATAAAGCCTGACTATATCAAAAAGATTTAGGACATCCCATCCTTCGTCAAGCATCTTAACTGCAAAGATAGCTCTAATCTCATTATTTTCATCTTCAAGAGTATTAAGTTTGATCTGTTTTTCCTTATCTATATTCTCAGAATCAAGCAAAATACATTTTTCTTCCGAAAAATCCTCCCTCAACTCAGTTATAAGATTTTCTATAGTTATGCCCTCATTTTCAAAATAGTTAAATACTTTCTCCAAGACGGTTCCATTAGCATTTGCTTTTATTTTATTTATGTCTGCTACACTTAGATTATCTATTCTTTCTCTAAATAACTCATAATTTTCCATTGAACCCCATTCTTCTTGAGAGTAATCATTTTTATCAAAAGGTTTATTTTTCACTTTGTCGTACCAGATTCCTTCTTTTTTCTCTCTGTTATTATGTTTAATTTTTTTTGATTTGAAAAGTATCACAGGCTTTAATCTAATCCCATTTTTCTCTGCTATCTTTCTTCTATACTGGCTTAAAATAACTGCTTGTAACATCCTTTCCCAGTTTTCAAGGTCTGCCTGTAAAACTTTTACTTCTTTTGAATAACCATCTATTCTAAATTGCTTGAGGTCGTATTCAAAGATTATCTTATCTTTGTATTTGCTGTAGATATTGGGATTTTCCAAATCAATTGTAGCGGTATATTCAAGTATTATATTTTCAGGATTTGAATTTAGAATCTGCATCACAGTACATTCCCAAGTCTTTTTCATTTCCTCTTCGGTTTTGCTCAATCTACTCCTTGTCCAAGCATTTATATGATGAGCTTCATCTGAAATTAGAACAATTCTTTTATTCTTAAAGTCTTCAAAAGTGATGGAATTTTCTCTAAGAAGATTTAACCGGCTGTGCAATCCCTGTATCGTCGTGAAGATTATATTTATGTCCTCCTCATTTGCTTCATCAAAATTGGATACTTCCCTTATGTTGACTTCTTTATCTTCAAATTTAATTCTCTGGTTGAATAGGTATTTTGGAGAGAAGGGATTTAAAAAGTTGTCTCTTGTTTTCTCTATTATGTTGGTACTATTTACAAAAAATAGGAAGTTTCTATAGCCTTTGTTGTAAAGATAAAGTATATCAGCAGCCATCAAAAGAGTTTTGCCAGAACCAGTTGCCATATTAAATAGTAGCTGAGTTGGTTTCTTTCTATTGGGATCTTCTTCCATGTAGTAGATAAACCTCGCTATTGCTTCGATCTGATATGGCCTTAACTTAAATCGGGGATTAAGATTATCCTCTATATATTTTGGTATTTCTTTTTTGATAACTCCATGTTTATAAAGAATATCATATTCCTGACTTAATCTTTGGTTCTTAAGCATTTCTCTTCCCCCCGTAAAACTCTTTATTGAGTTTCTTGTCTTCTTCACTCACATTGTAAACAGCATCGTCTATTTCGCTGTAATTCACATAAAGATCATTGTAATCAAGCATCTCAAGGAGAAGTCTCTTTTGCTCATCCAGAGCAAGTGCCTTAAATTCTTCTATATTCTCATCAAATAATCTCGGATCAACTCTATAACTCAAAAATCCGTTGTGTTTCATATCTTCCCAAACTCTTAAAAGTTCATCCGTAGTTTCAATGTCTCTTATCCTTCCAACAAAAGCTTCATTAAGTTTCATAAGTTCCATATAGACAAAATCGCCACTGCCGATTTTCTCTATCACCTTTTTTACTCTCAATTTGGTTACTGTATCAATATAAGCAAGTTGTTCACACAAAATAAATTGCCTATCTTCCTCATCTTCCTCATTGATTTCTAAGACCGCGTGTGCTGTTGTCCCACTTCCTGCAAAAAAGTCCAAAACAATATCTCCATCTTTCACATTTGCTATCTGTATTAATCTTTTTATTAAAGAAGTAGGCTTTGGATAACTAAAAACTTTTCTTCCAAATAAAGATTCTAATTCTCTCGTTCCATCTGCAGTAGTTCCAACATCGTCTAACCAAGTTGTGAACTTTTTAGTCCTCGTTTCACCTTCAATCTTATATATTTTTTGATACACAATCCATTCATTATTTTTTTTTACAAATTCTATATTACCTGCCGCTATTTCTTTTTCCATTTTCTCTTTAGACCATCTCCAACATCCATCGCTTCCATCCGGTAATTTAGGATAAACATCTCTTCCATCTGGTGCCTTAATAGGGTAATAAAGATTAGGACGATCTTCTCTCTTACTATGGGATCCCCATTTTCTTGCCAATTGGCGTTTATAGTAAAGTCCTTTTTCTTTATCAAAATACGGAAAATTCTCGTCTGTCTTCACCATTTCTCCAGCAATAAATTTTTTGCTATTTTTTGCATAGAAAAGAATATATTCGTGAATATCCGCAACAAAAAGAGAATCTTGTCTTCCTCCTCTCCCTTTCCAAGGCATACTTGTAATAAAATTCTCTCTTCCAAAAATTTCATCGCATAGCACTTTCAGATACGCTTGTTCATTATCATCTATGGATATAAAAATAACCCCATCGTCTTTTAATAAATCTTTTGCCACTTCCAATCTGTTCCTCATAAAAGTAAGCCATGTAGAATGTGTAAAGTTGTCATTATATTTAAATTCATCCGCTTCTTTTCCTGTATTATATGGTGGATCAATATAAATCATTTTAATTTTACCTCTAAACTCCTTCAAAAGTGAATGTAACACCAAAAGATTATTTCCTTTGATAATTAAATTGTCTGTTATTGTATCCTCTGGCAGTCCTCTTTTTCTGTTTATCTCCGGATCTCTTCTAAATCCTTCAAGCGGATGTTCTCCATCTTTATTAATTCTCTTAAAGTTTGTAAAAACCTTGGGTTCTAAAAGTCTATCAATCTCATCAGGGGCAAGTATTACATTGTGGAAAATCTCTTTTCTTTTCTCATCTGGTTTTTCTTGCCCACCTTCAAGGACACAATCTTTATATGGCCATACCAAAACAACTTCTTTACTCTTTGCTAAATATTTCCCTTCTTCATTAGCAAGCCCAATTTTGTTTTTAAATGCAGTGTATGAATTCGGAAGGAACTCTTTGTTATCTACAAATTTCATAAACTTTTCTTTATCAAAAATCAATACATCACCTATGTCTTTGAAGAAATGTTTTTTAATTCTCTCACTCTGTAAAAGAAGTTTTATAAGGTTTTCATCCAATTTAAGAGCAAACTCCACTATTTTGTTCTTAAGCAGGTTTCCCTTTGAATCCACAAACCGTGAGTCTCTTTTCAGGAGCTCTTTCAATTCCTCTATTAAGGTCATCCTACCTCCTCCTTGCTTTATCTTTAAAAGAACAAATTCCCTAAACTGTGACCAATATGTGATAAATGTATGAAACTCTGAATATGACACATCTTGCTGAGCCTTGTTCTTTTCTTTTTTTATAAAAAATTTTTAAAAATAGTCAAAACTGTATTCAAAAGAAAAAAAATGTATTCAAAAACATTTTTTGAGAAAAAAGTCTTTGAAAAAATCTTACTTTCGAATATTTCCCGTTTTTAATCAATAATAATAATTTTTTGCCAGAAAATATGACCATAGTTTTGATTTTATTGATTGCGAAATAAACAAAAACAGACAAAATCCTTACCGAACCGGTATAAACTTTTCACCCCTTCTTTTCAAAAGACCATCAGCTTCCAGCTCTTTTATAAAATCCCGAACCGGATAATTGGGAGCTATTCTGAAAATTCCTCCTTTTTTTATGATTTCACCCTCAAGCTCCTCCATCGTGAACTCCCGCTTTTTCTTTAAAAACTCGTTAACAACCCAGAAGGCAATTCTCATTGGGTCTTTTTTTATACCTCTCATATTGCCTCCTTTTCGCTTTTTTATACTTTTTAACTTACCCCCCTTTCTTCTCAAAACCCTCCGCACAGAGAGCTTATTAGTTTTTTCAAGAAGTCTTTTAATCTTGACCGAGTTGACCTGAGGAATATAATAAAATATTAAATATAAAATATTATATTAAATATAAAATATTAATGGTATAGATTCAAGAAATAGAAAAGCGAAACGCCCCAATAATGAGCTATCAAATCAGACTAAACAGTGTTTATATAGCTCTTTTTAGTCCAGGAATAGTAATTTCAGATAAGTTAAAAGTCGCAAGTTCTATTAATACAGCACTATCCAATCTTTTCGACGGGGATCCACTGATATTACCACTTCCTGAAGATATTCCATCTGATTTTCCAAGGATAGAGCTGAACAGTAAGGATTTAAGGTATAAACTGCGAATAGCAGGAAATAATTTTAGCTTCATTTTTAAAAACCCTCAGGAAGAAGAAAAAGAAGATCTCCTACCTGATGAAGATCTTTTTAAAAAATTTACTACAGTTTTTTGTTATTTCAAAAATGAGCTCAACACTCAATTTGTTAGATGCGGTGTTGTGGTTGACTGGATGATAAAGTTAGAAAAACAGAGATGCCTAGAGTTTTTGCTTAAGAAGTACATAAAAGACAAAGTACCAGTGGAAAAACCCCTCGAGACAATACTGCGTTTTCGTATGCGGGATAAGATTTTAGAATTTGATACCAATAAGTGGATAGAGATAAGATCAGTTCCTGAAAGGAGTGTTTCAGAACAAAAGGAATTGTTTGTCTTCAAAATAGATATAAATACTCTGGCCGAAAGAGTATATAAATTTGAAGAAGAAACAGTGCGTAGTTTTTTAAAAAGTTCAGTAGATGTCATGAAAAAGGAGCTTGAAAAACACAAAAGTCTGTGGGAAATATAAAATGAACACTAACATGGAAAATTATTTCGAAAAATTCCCTCCTAGTTCAGATTTAATTTCACATCTTGATCAATCTAATAAACTTATGAATGACCTTTCAAAGATACTATCTTGGCTATTTCAAAAAAGAACACAGGAGCATTCCTCTGAAAGTGAAAAAGTCACAGAATATCTTTCTGAGCTGAAAAATTTTATACAAGGTGGTTCATTAACAGAATTACATACAACTTCAGAGGAGGATATAACACCTTCGAGTTGGCTAGATCTTTTAACTACAATAACTGAGGTTGTTTTTCATATATTTTCCAAGGGTGTATCCACCCTCTTCGAAGTGGAAGAGAAAGCACTTCTGGAAATAGTTAACAGGTTCAGCAGAATAAAAGAGGTTAGATCTATTTATGTGCAATACTACCAGGATGAAATATGTGTTTATGTTCTTCTTTCCATCAGTCAGTATAATGAGAGACTGATGGACCAACTCCTGGACGAAGAATACGCAGTCAGAAAAAAATATTCTCAACTTGTTTTTGAGTTTTTTTATCCTCCTGCTGGTATTCTGGAAAAAGAAGATTTTATTCATCCAAAAGCAAGATGTATCTATATAAAGTAGAAATGGCAGATCGGGATATACATCTACTTCAGGCTATGCATAATGAAGAAGTTGCAAACATGCTTATTGAAAAGAATCCTTATCATGACTGGGGTATTACAGCAGCATTTTATGCTCTTATTCATTATTTTGAGTACTGGCTTTTTAACCAGCCTGAAGAACATACAGAAACAAGCATTCCGGTAGATGAAAATGGAAAATTACGGTACACTCCTCATGCATGGCGTGAAAAGCTAATAGAGAAAAAACTCAGCAAAGACGCTTTTAAAAGTTTCAGAAAACTGAGAGATGCAAGTGAAACAGCACGCTACCTGAGTCTTGCTAGAATCCAACCAGGTGTTTCCATGAAATGGATTCCCAAACCAGCTCCACAGTACTTTAACCCAAACGATGCAAAGAATTTGGTAGAGAAAGCTCTGGAGACGTTTAAAAAAGAAATTGGGATAAAAGCCTTTCCCTCTTAGTAGGAGTAGATTTTAAGTAAAAACAACCCCTCTCGAGTATTCGAAAAAGAACGAAAAGGAAAATAACAACGGACTGAATAAAAACTCCAATTCATGTTTTGTTTTAACAAAATCAATATAAAAAAAGCTCTTTGAGGATCTTAAATTAGAAGAAATCTTTTCTTCTGGAAGCCAAGAGATACTAAGCACCTTACTAGGAGATATAGAGAGTTACAAAAAGGAGAAGAAATCTTTTTAGATTGTGAATCTTGAAAGATTGGAAATTAGCAAAAACTCCGGTCAATATTTGTTGGGACTGGTTCTACCTGGACAGAAATTGTGATAACTTCAAGTAAATTTAGAACATAAAGTACTAAGTTTGAAAATTTACAGGAGGAATAAAATGGCTGGAAAAAAGTGAAAGGAAAAAATTTTCAATCTTTTGGCTCAGAAAAAGATGGGTGAGGTCTTTAAAAGTCTGATACCAGTTCAGTGTCTTCTTTTCAAAAAGTTTTTTAAAAAGAGTAAAAGCGAAACCGAGGAGGCAATAGGAAGTGAGAAAAAGTGCCAAAATAATAAAAACAAAACCATCATACCTGGGAAAATTGCTGGAATCACTTAAAGAAGGCACCAAAATGGTTCACAGGGAGATTCCATTAAAGCAGGAGGATCTGGACTTAAGCCTGATCAACAACGATACAAAACTGAAAACAAAGATTGCCAAACGAGTGAAAGTCAACAAACTGGGAATAGAAATCACTGCAGAAGTTGAAGATTATAACCTGATAAAAAGCAAGGGACGAAAGCTTGTTTTGAAACCAGCTGAGGAGGTCACATTCTTTGCTTACACTGCCAGGTCCGTGAAGGGATGCGTTGTGATATTTGAAAAAGGAAAGTACTTGAACTATCTAATAACCTCCCTTAACAGAGTACTCAATTCAGATGGTGACTGGTTCAAAGAAATCACATTCAGTTTCCACGAAAATGAAGCCCTGTCATAGGAAATAGACTGTTTTTCACCATAAAATCAGGTAAAAGGAAGATTTAATCCTTCTCCCTCCGGGTGTGAATAGTGTTTTTGCTATAGGTGGGAGAGATTATTACTTATCACTGTCTGCGTAGTGTATTTCTACCTCACGAAAACAACCAAGATTTCCCGGCATGCTAGGATCATGATGATGATACCATTGATCCAATTCATTCGGTTCAAAAAGCCGGCTTTTTCTAATCTCTTCAAGGAACTCCGAAAATTCATCATCGGAAGAGGTATCAGAAGCATTTTCCTGAAACCTCCTCACTCCTTTAGGAGAAAGCTCCATTAAGCCTATTACCACCAAGCCCACTACCAAACCAACAAGAACTATCCCAAAACTTAAAAGTAAAATAACAGCTAATACACCTCCCACTCCCCCTCCCTCCAAGTATAAATAATATTACTTTTAAAAATTATAATAAATAAAAATAATAAAAATACAAGTATATTTTTTAATTTTCTTTAAGACTTTCAGATTTCAAATGAAGTGAAGCTGAAGAAGACTAGTCCCGTCTTTCGGGAAGAACAATTTTACCTCTTATGACATTTCTATCAGGACGTAAAAGCTTCTCTCCTGGTTCCGGAGGAATAGCTCCTTTTGCCACGTTGTATGTGACGGTTAAGAGATCCTTCACTGGTTGTCCCAAGAAGGGTATCTTTCCCACTTCATAAAAAAGCAGATTCTTGCTACGTTCTTTCTCTACATAAGCCCATGTGTTTCTTGGGTTTAGATTATAGTTAGTTTTAAATCTCTCAGCCATTGCATCCATGTGACCTGTTGAAGGCCTGAAACTTTCAGCTCTCTCCCGAGCCTCACTAATACCCTGATTGGCCTGATTCTGTATATCTTCAATTCTTCCTTCAAGCTCACCTTTTCTCTCATAGTATTTCCTTATCCAGTCCGCATTTCCCGACATCTCATTCAAAAACTCTGTCTTATACTCTTCAAACTTCTGAGGATCTCCTGCAACCTTATAAAATGCTTCAACATCAGATATTCCCTCTTTTCGCGCAACAAACTTAAGAAAATCAACATTTATCTCCCTGGTGGCACCGGTCCCTATTGCCTCTCTTAATTGTTCCATTTCCGTCCATGTAGCAAGATGTCTCGCACCAGCATTACGCATGTATTCACGAACAGCATCAACCGAATATCCGGCATTTTCCATTTCACTCATGGTTGCTTCGGTTGCCTCTGTTGCAGATTGGGCTACAACATTACGAAGTTGATATGCAAGAGATTGAATGTTCCTTTCTCCCTTCTCCCCCACTCCCTCTTCACGAAAACTTGCCCCTCCTCCAATACCCAAAACCTTTTTCAGAATCTTTTGTATTGGATTTCCTTTTGAAATACCGAAACTCAATTCAGCAGCAAGCTGGTGAGTTGTTGTATGAGAGTTTCTTAAGAACTTCTGAAATTCCTCATTCCTGTTCGCAAGTTCCTCAAGATTCTTCCTCAGATGCTCACTGAACTCTCTTTGATAGGTACTTTGAATTCTTCTCCCCATGCTATCCGTAAATCTCCCACCAGAAAGCCTCCTGTGCTCCTCAAGTATCTCTCCCTGATGTCTCAATGTATAATTTCTCTCCCAGTTTGAAATGTCACTGGTGGTGATATTCAATCCTCTTGGAAAGCGAACATCATAAATTTCCATGACACCACTTTCAGGTTTATAAAACTCATACAGCTTTCCACGTCCGGCATCTATTGAAACAAGATAACCGCCTTTAAAAGGCTCCACATCAAGAAGACCCATATCCCTGTATTTCTGATAAACAGCTGTCTTCTGGCTCAAAGTACCTGATTCAAGAATCCTCCTCTCCTCAGGTGTAAGAAATGGCTTGCCCACACTTCCCAGAGCACGAAGCCCCACATCCATCTCGGTTAACCTTCCAACATTTCCTCCGGTCACGTGATACACAAGTGACTTCTCCCGAAGTGAACCATGCTGGCTGAAAGTGGTTTTACTGTAAGCATTATCAAACATTCTCCATGCAGCTATCCCTCCACCAATACCCGCAGCAGTTGCTCCCGCTATCTCGGACATGCCAAATGAAGTACCAACCCGTGCCTCTCCGGTCATTCTGCCTGCCTGAAGATTCGTCATTCCACTCACATAATTTCTAAAACCTCCCATTGCCATCGCTGCATTTGAAAGTGAAACCTTCGGCACTATCTCACCCGTGATCAGGGTATCAGGATTTCTCATAAGCCCGGCTCCATAGGTACGCCCCGCACTCATCGGCAGGCTGGCAATGTGCTCTCCAACAATCGCAAGCATTGCCCCACCGAATCTCACAAGAAGTGAGGTTACAATCGTTGCAAGCCCGAGACCCGACCACCTCAAGGCCCCGAACGTTGCTATTATCTTCGTTGTATAGCTTGGAATCGAAAACGCAAGAGCCGTTCCCCATCCAAAGTGCATTCCCTCTCCAAGACCCGAAGTGTAATTTGCCGCAAGGGTCTTCCCAAGCGTGAAAATGACAGCATCAACAACTCCCCAGCAGGTAACCCAGATGAAAAGACCAAGAACAACTGATAAAGCACGCCCTGCAATGGGAGTTACAGCAAAAAGAAGAACGAAGGGAGAAATCGCCACCGCAAAAGCCCTCAAAGTCTCCTTAAGAACAATAATCCACGAATTCGCATGCTCACCAAGACCCCAGAATGAGGACATGGTTTGAGAGGTTGCAATGAGAGCAAGAGCTGAATTCGGTGAATCCTCAAGAACAACCCTCTGAAGAAGCCTGCTGAGAAGGTATGAATGAAGGGCATAATCAATACCGGGTGATGCTATACCGAGCTGAACGGACATTTTATCAA
>Ga0190363_1001081_pt1 | contig 16230 bp, 12 predicted proteins | sample 48721867_MG_FD_161272 | JGI IMG/M metagenome (GOLD analysis project Ga0190363, IMG submission 161272) | Hydrothermal vent microbial mat bacterial communities from Southern Trench, Guaymas Basin, Mexico - 4872-18-6-7_MG | ecosystem: Environmental > Aquatic > Marine > Hydrothermal vents >... | reverse complement strand
AAAGCGAATATTTGCTTCCCAAAGTTTCGGAGGGCTCTCCGTTGGAGCCTGGAAAATGCGTTGGTTTCGCCTTAACCGAGCCGGACATCCACGCGGACTGGTACATTATTGGAAACGCTTATTCGGTTCAGGTTTACGCTGAAGCAACAGATAAAGGAAGTTTTGCCCACACTACTACCGTTAGGTGTTTGGGAACTAGCGGACCCGGATCAGAAGCTACCCCCAAATACCTTTATGTTGGAACTTGGAGTTCTCCCGCAAGAGTTTTGAAAATAGATGCTGAAAAATTAACTATCCTTGATAGGCTCATATTTCCAAGTGGCTTCGATAAAATTTATTATGATAGCGTCGTTAGGGATGGCGACTATTTATATTTTGGCTTCTACACGGAACCCGGAAGAATTGCAAAAGTGGACTTGAAGACTTTCAGCATGGTAGATTCTTTAGTTCTTCCCAATCCAAATTATGACTATGCATCAGATTTGGCTATTAAAAACAATAAATTATATGTTGCAGGAGAAGACTACGCTGCTTATAAAGCCATCGTTCACAAAATAGACCTGCCTACATTCACTTATGAAGATAATTTGCTACTAGACGGGGACGCGGAAGCCACTCAACTTGCAGTGTATGATAATTATTTATTCGTAGGTTATTGGTATTTTGAGGGGGGAACCCATTACCCCGCGACAGTCAAAATAGACCTAGAAACCTTCACTAAAGTAGCCAGCTTAAACTTCGTATATGACATGATTGTAATTGGAGATTACTTATACACCTGCGGCGGCAACAAAATAGACATAGAAACATTTACAATAGTTGACACAGTTTCAGTTCCCCCTTACGGCCATTGCATAACCTCTGACGGTGCTTACCTATATATTCCAACGTGGACTGTCCCTGCAAAAATATACAAAATAGATATAGCGACATTTACATTAGTAGACATCCTTACCTTAGACTCGGGAGAAAACAACGCGCTTGCTTGCACGGCGGACGAAGACTACCTATATGTTAGCTTGTATACTTCTCCGGGTAAAATAGTGCAAATAGACTTAGCTACCTTTGAGAAAGTGAAAACTTTAGAATTAGACCCAGAGGATAAGCGGGCTTACGCTTTAATATTAGTTGAGCCTCCAGTAAGTGACCTCTCGCAAAATCATTATCATGTATCCACAAGCGGATTAAGTGATAGGCAAGAAGGTTTTACAATTGCTCCCCCTAGGGGCGGAGAAGTCATCGCTGAGTACACTGGATTTCACGGCCAGGTTCTCTCTGAGGTTATTTTTGATGCTAGAACTGTTCTCTTCTCTAGTGGTTTACAGGCCACGAAGATTATGTTGGGGTGGGTGAATCTACTTTTGATGGTTCCGGTAGAAAAATTATCCCTAGGCAGAAACAGTTTACCGAATAAGCGAGGAAGATCTTTAGGCATCAGTCTCTTGGAGTAATCCCGCCACTAGAACCGAATCTGACTCTTGAGGGCTACCTGTTGGAGAGCGGTTTTCTTATGATGCATATGTTTATTGCTGGGATGTTAACAAAATAACACTAGCTTAGACAATTGATAAATTGGCGGCCCCAATAAATCTGCAGAACCGTCAAAAGACCTGCTGAAACAAAGTAAAGACAAACCATTTTCTTATTTAACTTTCCATTTGCAGAGAGAAACAGAAAGAGAGGAAGTATCGGTAAATAATATCTGGCCCATGGGAGAACGGACATGGAAATTACTCCATAAGTGTTGGCTAAAACTGCTACAGCGATTGTGGCGGCCACGAAAAATTCTTTGTAGGAAATTCTTTTTTGAATTAGTTTTTTAACTGTTTGTTGTTGAGCAACGAAAAAGAAGGGGCCAACAATCAAGAGAGGGTAAACAATTAAGGGTAAAATGAAAGTGAAACTGTTAAGGCCAAAAATGTTTCTGAATAGTAGCAGGTAGCGGGATGTCGCCTGAGTCTTCAAAATGAAGTATAAAGGGTTGCCAGCGTAGATTTGACTGATATACCCTAAAATTGAAAAGGCGGAAAATCCCGAGATTATCAAAAGAAGTGGGCCGAAGGCCTTTTTTGTTTTTGGGTAAAGCAGTATTGACAAGAATGCAGGGATCATAAGCAAAAACGCTGAGAAGGAAGTTAGGCAACAGAGGAAATAAACATCTGCAGCGAGAAAATATTCTTCTTTTAGGAAAAGATATAAGGTAGCAAAAAACAGTATTAAAAAGAAGGATTCGAGGCTCGCAGTTGCACCGTAAAGCAGCAGCAGCGGATTCAAGGCGGCTAGAAGAAAAATCTTTTTATGTTGCGGAGTGAAGAGAAGCGTTAATTTTTCAAGAAAGAGGAGGCTAACAACAAAAAAGAAAGAAGAAACATAACGAAGAAGACTAATTGAAAAGCCAAGATACAAAAGACAACCGCGGATAATAATCTCGCATGGAAGAAAAGGATGTCGAGACCAATAATAAAAGCCTCTATGAATAAAAGCTTCAGCCACCCTTGTTCTAGCAACCTCCTCAAACTCAAATAAAGGAGAATCTCCCGAGAATAAATTAATCACCGTAACCAAACACAACTCCAAAAGCAAAACCAAAACCAACAATCGCTTACACATTTGCCTCAAAATAAAAATAAACAAAATATAATTTAAGCCTTCTGGTTGAGACCTAGTTAAAAACTTTTTGAAGTCTTGTGGGAAGTAACCTTCTTGAAGGAAAATGTTTAAGCGAAAGAGGTTAGGTGTCAGTGCTTTACTTGCCTCGATAATTCTTATTGCAATAACTATCGCTACAGGTCTACTAATTTATGCGGTGGCTTCAAGAACCATTTCAACAGAAGGTAAAAAAAGGCAACTCCTTTGAATATCTTGGATACGAGCCCCCGAGTTCTTTTTGCAGCTACAATTAAAAACACGGGAAACAAACCGATCAAATCTTTGGTGATTAGATTACATATTCATTATGCCATCAATTACTGAAGTTTTTCCGTTGGAACCCGGAAAATGCGTTGGCGTCTCGCTAACGGAACCCCAAATTCACGCAGATTGGTATATTGTAGGCAACCAATACCTCGTCTTCATCCGTGCGGTAGCCACAGACGGCAGTACCTTTACACATTCAGTAACAGTTATGTGCCTTGGACTTGAAGGTGGTGCCCAGCCAAGCGGAGTCACAGTAACCTTTGGGGCACAAGTGTTGGTTTAGCAAAAATTTTTTTTAAATTTTGAGAATTTTTTATTGTTATGATAGAAAATGAAGCGGAGAAAGGTGAGAGGAGTAAGCCCTCTGGTTGCAACCATAATTTTAATAGCGGTCTGTATGACTTCAAGCGTCCTTGTTTATAACTTTCTTTTTAGTATGGGTGGGAGTTTAGCGTCTAATGGGTTGGTGGCGGTTGAGGAGGCGTACCTTTATGTTCAAACTGATGGATTAACTGTTTTTGCGGTTACGGTTAAGAATTCGGGTAGTAAGCCTGTTTCTGGTTTGACGGTTAACCTTGCTGGAACGGATTATTCTGTTGCTCTGCCTGAGGATGGGCTTCAGCCTGGGCAGAGCTGGTCCCACGTGGAATATAATCCAACACCACCACCTGAAGGCTTCATCGTCGGCAACAGTTATACAATAACCGTCAAGGCAACCTTCACAGATGGAAGCATATTTGACAAAACTGAAGTAGTCAGGTGTATGGGAAGTGGAACTGCAAGTAGTGAAGAGGAGGGAGGTGAGCAGCCAATACCGGAAGGGAAGCTTATAATCTTATTACAGGGAGCAGATTTCTGTTTTGGTTTTTCAAATGCTTTGTCGGATACATGGCTAGATGAGGATACGGGTTTAGAATTTGAATTTCCCCGCCTTTTTTATCTAAGTGGCGAAGCGGTTAAATCTCCGACAGGACCGAGCCAATATGATGATACAATTATATATATTTGGGGACATGACTTTGTATATGGTTGGGCTGATGAATTATTTGTTTATCGCTCCTCATCATCTGAGGTTGTTGGCTCCAAATCTTCAGAAAATATTAATTTGAATTTCGCCTTGCACTCAACAGAAGCTACTGGCTCTCCTGCTGGGCCAGCTCAAGAAAATGATGCGGTAATATATATTTGGGGTAATGATTTCATATATGGTTGGGCTGATGAATTATTTGTTTATCGCTCCTCATCATCTGAGGTTGTTGGCTCCAAATCTTCAGAAAATATTAATTTAAATTTTGCCTCTCAATCAACAGAGGCTACGGGTTCTCCTACTGGACCCGCCCAAGAGAATAATGCAATTATATATGTTTGGGGGCATGATTTCATATATGGTTGGAGTGAAGAGGTGGTTGTTTATCGTCAGTCATCATCTGAAGCGGTTGGGCCAGAAACTTCCGATAATATTAACCCTGAATTTGGCTCTCCGCCGCCCGAGTCAACTTAAAGGCGAGTAACTAATCTTACGGTCACACATATGTGACAGAACCCCCTGAGATGATAGGGGAAAAGAAAAAAGGAGGGGATGAAAAAGTGAATGTGAATGTGCTTGGCATGTTAAGTATGCTAGTCTTAATGCTATTTCAAGTAAATCCTGTATACGCAACAGAAGACAACGGGACAGTTGTAAATGCAGCTAAGGGAATACCGTTGACTCCTCCTCCAGATGAGGCTTTGACTGTTCCAGAGGTGGGACCGGCTCAACCAAACTTTCTCGCACAGCTTTGCATTGTAATTGGAGTAGCTGCTTTCATAGGCGGGTTAATAATTATTGCAAGAAAGAGAAATATCAAAGTTAAAAGTTCACTTCAAGCTTCAATGATTTTAATGATTATGGTCTCAACGTTTTCTATGATGCCGGTTGTTGCCGCTCAGGGTACCTCACACGACTTTGGAAACCCACTGGACACTTCAAATATAGGATTATTCGCATATTTCAAGGAAGAGTCGGGCTGGACGCTTGCAGATACGGTTCCCGCCTTCGAAGGCTACACAGACCATGGGAACTATTACGATGGAATAGTAAGGGTGTGGCAGGACCAGAGAAGCGACACTAACTTTCTGGGTAGCGATGTTTACATTGATATACAAGTTAGAGTTAGGGGCGATGGCTGGATATTGGCTTGGATGACTCGGGACCAAGACAAAGGCAACATAGTGTTCTGGGGAAGATCAAGATTCAGCGAAGGCAATCCCGTGATTGGCGCCACAACTCTGTCTAGGGCAATGCAACGAGTCTACCATGCTGCTGGAAAAGAGTGGGTGGGGCATTCCGCCATAAAATATTATGATTATGAATTTCCAGAAGCCGGCAAATTGGTGATATTTGGAGGTTCAGGCAGTAAAGTCGGGTGTGGCACTAGGAATAAGACTATTTATTGTGTCTTACCAGCAGGCGTAACCGTCTACAAGGCAATATTGAGTTACGGCTGCGGCAGTACCGATACGGGTAAAGTTTATTATTATATAGACGGCGAACAGATAGCATATTATAGTCTGCACAACAGTAAGCGGGGATGGATAGGTTATGATGTGACACAATACTTCTCTTCAGAGGAGAAGCACGCTTTGAAAATGACTATTCGAGGGGCATTCGGTAAAACATTAGCCTTTATGGCAATCATTTTATGGATGAGGTGATTGCCACTTATTGGTTAACTGAAATTTGATCCCTGCGGAATAATGGACCTATAATCGGAGGAGGCGATTTAGTTAGAAGGTACTACTCTGAGGGAGGTAATTCAACTGTTGGTGAAAAAGAAGTTTTGAAAGGTTATTGGTTGTTGTGTTGGTAGGTTTAAAAAAGAATTTTATGCTTTCAATTGTGGGTTTGCTTCTTTGCACTGTAAATTTTTCTTTTGGATTTTGGTGGGGGGCTCAAACGGCTGAGGAATAAGGGGATGTAGAACTTCTGAAATTTATTCTCCCGGGGGCTGGCCTTAAATGGAAATCCAATTCCAACTTATCATAGAAAGTTTTATGTGTCGTTGCAAAGCGCCCCTACAAATTAAAATTTTAAAAAGGGAGATTACTTATCTATTTTGGGAAAAAATAATGAATCAAAGGTTGCAGTTTAAAATAGGGGGAGCTTTTCTCCTGTTAATTGTTTTTCTGTTGCTCTTCTATAATGGTAACGGGGAAAGGGTTCTTATTGTAGTTGCGTCTACTAGCAACCAATGGGTTGAAGATTCAAGTATTGTGGCTGGTTTATCTAGTTTTGCATTCGCACCGGTTCCTGCTTTAGCTTTTAATGTAACTGGAGATGACAAATGGAACCTTTTTATTTGTCCCTCCAGCGGAATCTTTCACGGTTTTTATTGGGATGGCTCCCAATGGGTTGAAGACTCGGATCTTGTGGCTGGTTTGCCTACTATTGCTGAGGGGGCCCCTACCCTCGCTTTTGACGTTAGGGGAGATAAAAAATGGATTTTGATCGCTGGGGAAAGCGATGGAACATTTCACGGGTTTTACTGGAATGGTGCACAATGGGTTGAGGATTCAAGCATTGTAGCGGGCTTGCCTGATATAGGTGAAACTTCAAATCCGGCTTTGGCTTTTAACGTTCGGGGTAATGGAAAGTGGATTTTGATTGCAGGAGCATATGATGGAACGTTTCGCGGATTTTACTGGAGTGGCTCTCAATGGGTTGAAGATTCAAGTATTGTGGCTGGTTTGTCTAGTTCTGTCTATGCTACCCCTGCCTTAGCTTTTAATGTAAGGCGAGATAACCGTTGGATTTTAATCTCTAGGAGCGGAAGTATGCTTTTAGGGTTTTACTGGAGTGGCTCTCAATGGGTTGAAGATTCAAGTATCGTGTCGGGTATATCTGGCTCGTTTCATCATGCAGTTGCTTTGGGTTTTAATGCAACGGGTAACGACCGTTGGATTCTTATAAGTGGAAAGGTGTGGGGTGAATTCCATGGATTTTACTGGAGTGCAAACTTGCCCCCAAACCCACCTCAACTTAATACCCCACTTGAAAACGCAAGGTTTGACCCAGCAACATTAGTGACTTTCACCTGGACATTTAATGATCCTGATAGTGGCGATAGTCAATCCGCCTATAGGTTCCAGCTTGACGATAACTCGGATTTCAGTTCGCCAATTATTGATACTGGAAAGGTGACTTCTTCAACCACGAGCACCACACAAACCTTACCATCAACAGTAGGCTTATACTATTGGAGAGTTAAAACCTGGGACAGTCAGAATGCTGAGGGGGGATGGAGTAGTGGCAGAGCGATAATAGTTGACAAGATAAAAATTATTGCTGGAGGAGTAGTTGATTTCACCATAGACATCGATATAGGAGGGAAAGTTTGGTATTATGCGGTTTACGAGTATGATAATTCTACTTTTGATGATTCTTGTGGGGTCTTATATGTTAATGGTTTTGAGATGACCTGGGATGGGGAAAAATGGATTTACGCGTTTCCATATTCTACCGAGGGGAACCAGATAACCTTCCATATAACTGGTGTATTAGACAACCAATATGGCTTAACAGAAATAAACAATCAGGTTGGAGACATAATAATAAACTGGGCCACTATGACAATTGAAATAAAAAGAGGTTAAACTTAATAGAAGTTAAACTTTTGGCTTAGTTCCTTTATTGGTACCTCTTTCTTATTCTTCCTGCGGAGGTGTGGTTTCTGTGGAAGCAATGCTTATGATTGGAGAAAACCTTAAAGCTTTGGGGGTTTACATTGTCTTTGGGGGATTGGTGAATTGAAGATTCCGTTGGCGTATCTTCCTGAAAGGGTTGAGACGGTTGTGGTTGAGATTGTAGGTGGAAAATGTTTTGTTAGGCGGTTTTATGAGTTGGGTTTTCACCCTTAGAGTGAAGGGCAAAGTTGTTTCTTCAAGTTTTCGGGGTCCAGTGCTTGTTGAGGTTAGGAGGCAAGGATTGCTCTTGGGAAGGGAGCGGCCATGAAAGTAATTGTTGAAAGAAAACTTTAAATGTCAGCTTTGAAATAAGTATGGTGGAGGCGTGTGTGATGGAAAGGGAGATTGTGAAAGGTTATGAGTTGTTGTATCGGCAGGTTAAAAAGAATTTTGTGCTTTCGATTATTGGTTTGCTTCTTTGCACTGTAAATTTTGTTCTTGGGTTTTGGGTGTGGGGCTATGTTTCTTTGCTTGTCGGGTTTTTTGCTTTGCCCTGGCTACTGGTTGCCCTTTGGCTTTCTGTAAGGGAGCTTAAGTGGCTGAAGAAAAAACTGGAAAAAATTGAAAGGTAAATTAAGTTGCTGTCAGTTTTTTATGTGCTATTACTTCTTTCCAGCAGGTTTTAATTTCAGCAGGTTTATGATTTGTTCTCTTGTTTCCTAGTCATGGTAAACTAAGAAGCCTCCTTTAACTTCTTACCCTTAGATAGAAAGCTCCATTCTTCCTATTCTCCTTCTTCACAGTAGACAGCAGCAAAAGATACCGCATGTCCTTCGCCTGGTTCGAAGGTTAAAGTGTCCACTTTGCTGAATGTGTTGAGGTCTATTTTAACAACCTTGCCGGGGTCGGTTGCCAGCCCAACATAAAGATAGTCCCCGAGAACTATTGTGGCTCGGCACTTGTTTTCTCCAGAATCCAAAGTGAGTGTGGCTACTTTAGAAAAGGTAGTTAGATCTATTTTCACAATTTTCCCAGGTGAAGTCCCAAGCCCACAGTATAAGAAATTCCCATCAATCACCATAGTTCTAACCTTATCTTCTCCAGGATCCAAAGTTAAAGTATCAACAACGCTAAATGTTGTCAAATCAATCTTTTTAATTTGACCAGGAGAAGTTGTTGCTCCGACATAAGCATAGTTTCCCTTTATTGCTATTGCATGGCAGAAGCCGTATGCTGGGCCGACTGTTAAATAGCCCATATTGGTGAGATCAGGTAACTTTATTTTATATAGCCTACCGTAGGTTTCATCAAGAGCATAGAGGTATGTTCCCTCTTCATCTACTGCTACCGACCAAATCATACATGTGTCTCCGGGGCAGAGAACACATCTGTCTACTCTCTGGAAGGGGGAGAGAGAAATCTTCACGATTTTTCCAGGGTAGTCCCCTGTACCAACATAAAGATAATCACCAACAATTATTGCACCTTTGTCAGGGTAATTCTCATCTTCGTCTGTTTCCAAGTCTATGTAGTCAATCACACTAAACGTGTTCAGGCTCACTCGGAGAATTCTATTTCCCCAACCATATTGAACAACATATAGAATGCCTCCTTTTATTACTAGAGAGGGAATATAAGGCATTAGGTCCCATTTGGGACGCTCAGGGTCTTCTGGGATCTCTAGAACATCCTCCCGACTGAAATTGTCTAATCTTATCTTGATAATTTTCGCCGGAAAATTCGTATTCCAAGTTCCAACATACAAGTATGAAACTGGAGGAGTTGGCCCTCCTTCTCCTCCTTCTCCTCCTTCTCCTCCTTCTCCTCCTTCTCCACCTTCTCCACCTTCTCCTCCTTCTCCACCTTCTCCACCTTCTCCACCTTCTCCACCCGCTTCTCCTCCCGGTTGTCCGAGGCATATTACAGTTGTTACATGTGAGAATGAGCTTTCATCAGTGGCAACGCCTCTCACCTGAACAGAATAGTGCAGTCCAACAATGTACCAGTCGGCGTGAATGTGCTCCGGAGTTCTCTCAGGAGTCAAGACAATGCCTACTTCCCTTCCCGGCGCAAGGGGGTTCTCAGCGGAAACCGATGGGATAATGTACTCCGTTTCATTGTGCAGTTTTATCCTCAAAATTTTAATTGGCTTGTTTCCAGTGTTTTTTACGGTTGCTGAAAAAATTATTTTGGGGTCTCCGATGCTCTTGTATAACCCGAGGTATTCAAAGTTAACTTGTGCTTTTTTCGCTTCAGTGTTGATTACCCCGCTCAAAACAACATAGGTGATTATGCCACCGCTAATCACGATTCCAATTAAAATTATTGAAGCAAGCAGATGGCTGATAGCCAACTTCCCTCTTTTTCTCATACCTCTCTCCACCTATCCAAATAAAATAAGCCAAGACTTTATAAATTTTGAATAATGTTGAGATGCATCGCTTTTAGTATTATGCGGTTTACGAGTATGATAACGCCATATTTGATGGCTCTTGGGGGTTTTGTATGTTAATGGTTTTAAGATGACCTGAAGAAAAAGGGATCTATGCTTTCCCCCTATTCTACGGAGGGGAACTAGATGATGTTCCACATAACCGGCGTATTAGATAATCAATATTTTTCTCAACATAAATGGTTGGAAAAAGGGTCATTTAGGTTTTTCGTTTCAGGTGAGGTATTTGTGGAGTGCTGCTATGATTTTGAATAGGGCCGTGATTAAGGTTAGGATGGCCGGGATTAGCCATAGGAGAATTGCCTGTTTAAGGTTTATGGAGACTGTGGCTTCTTGAATTTTTAGGGTAATTGTTGAAGAGTCTAGCAGGTAGATTGTTGAGAAGGTTACCCAGAAGGCTCTTATGAGGTTTATTATTGGAGACAGTTTTGTTTGTGAGGTGAGTGCTGCTAGGATGGTTAAAATTATGTATCCTTCCATTAGGGTTAGGCTGGCTGGAATCAACGTTGATTCTATGGGGGTTCCTTGAAAAGTTAATATGTAATTTTGGAGGGTAAAGTAGAGGAGATATAGTATGGTTCCATACGCGGTGGCTTTCGCAACGTTTTTTATGGCTAGTTTCATTTTTTCTTTTGTGATTTTAACCATAAATTTTTTCCTCCCAGTTGAAGATTGGCGTTTGAATTGCAAGTGTAACTTTATCGTAGGCTTTTTCAGTGGGGATGATTAGGTTAAAATTTATTTCTGTGAGGGTTCCGGGTGGAACGTTTACTTTTTCTGTGGCCGAGAAGATTTCCTGCGTGTTTTGGAAGCCTGCGATTGTGAATGTTCCGTTTATTGCGAAGGGGGACTCGTTTTTAAATTTTATTTTGAAGGTTAGTTTGATGTGGGTTTTGTTGAGTGGGGTTTGGCTGTGTGAAACGTTGAATTTTGAGAGAGGTGCCCCCCAGGGAACCGTGTTGTTTAAGGTTATGGTTACTGGAATGAGGTTTGCTAGGTTCAATGAGATTTTCTGGGTGACTGTGAATTCTGTGCTGTTAAACAGGTAGTTTATGTCTGTGGCTAAGACTTTTTTGAGGTTTATTGTTAAATTGTATGGTAAACATTTGTTCTCTTTAGGTTTTATTGGGGGATAACTGCTTGTTGAGTTGAGTATTATTCCGTTTTTGTCGCGGATGAAAGTGTTAATTTGGAGATTAATTGTGTAAAAGCCGTTATTGGATATGTTGATTGGATATATAATTGTAAAGTTTTCCTTGTTTATAGTGGTGGTAGCCTGCTCGGTTGTCCATTTCACCTGTGCAACTGAAAACAGTAATGTAGCGAAAAAGCAGACTATTATCAGCGAGAAAAAAATAGAAAGCAAAGTTATAGCACGGCTCGGAAATTTAAAGAAGTTCTCCTCAGGCTCCATTGTCTTCAGTCACCGGAGCGTTTTTCGGCAGTTGCAAGGAGTAAATGTATGCCTCGAGACGATAGGACACCTCCAATCCAACCCATAACCCCTAGAAACATTACGCGGATGCAAACAGTCACCAGCGGCCCAATTATCCCTGCAAAAGCGTTTTCTAGGCCCTCACCAATAAAAATGGTCGGAGAACCAACCAAGAAAAGATAAGCAACTATAAAAGTAAATACTAAAAGACCGATGCCTATACTCAACACAGCTAACCCGATAATCATCAACCGCTTCACATGTTCCCCTCCAAATATCCATCAGTTAATATTTCGAAACCGTTATTTAAACCTTCCGTCTTTTTTTCATAAACATTTTAAGCAGATTTTTATTGTTTGGTCACTATTTATTCTTTGGGTGGCGGGTCTAGGCGGGGGGCTAGGGGTCCCCTGAGAGGCTTAGAGCCTCGACCGTAAACCCCCTATACGACGGGCCGAAAGCTGAGGCTGAGGCGTCTAAGCTTGCCGAGCCCTTTGCCTCCAAACCATGAATGCCCGTCCCTTGGGGCTGGCGGTCGCGGGGTGGCCTCCGTAGGGAGGCTTGCCATCGCGTTCACCAGGCGAACCTGGCCAGGTCCGGGAGGGAGCAACCTAAGCCTGGACGTTCAGCGCTCAAGGGGGTGCGGGCATGAGCTAGGAGGCGAAGTTAGCCTGGCAAAAACTGGGCGTCGAACCTCAGGACCCGCTACCCATAGTTTTACTTTCCCTTATTTTCAGCATTTGCTGGAAGATTCAGGGAATTTCTTAGGAAATGTTTTGGAAGAGTATAGCGAATAATTTGCTTTAATGGGAGACTTTTTGTGGGGTGTTGGTAGAGGGTAAAAAACTTTAAAAAGTTTTGGGGTATTGAATTGATGATGTAAAATGAGAAAGAAAATAAGTAGATTGCAGATGCTTCAAGTTGTGGTTATAGTGGGGTGCTTAGCTTTCTTACCATTAGTAGCAACTTTTTCTATGGCGCCATCGGTATCCCACCAAGAAGCTTTAGCAACAGGCTTTTCAGCGGCTCCTTCAAGACTTAACCAAGGTAACGAGTATTTCTCAATCATTCTGCCAAGACTTGGGCTTTTCTATTTGAATGGTGACGGCTGGGCAAACCCAATCTACCCAGTGGGCATTCCGCAGAAAGTAACACTTAAAGCATACGGTATTTTCTACATTTCATCCAAGTCAACTGAAGATCAGCCGGTGCGGGCAGGACGGCTAATCGTTAAACATTTAGTCTTCAATATGGGCAATAGAAAAGTCATATTCCACAATGGACATGGCTATTTATCTAAGAAATACATTTTTATACATGCAGTCAAAGTTGTTTGGTTAGCATCAAGCAATCAAGAAACAGTGAAAAGACCAGTATGGATTCACCTTTGGCTTTTTGGACATAGAGACGGTGAGAACGTCAAGCTCAATGGGTTCTTACTCGTTGAATTTCCGAGGGGTTTCGCATCCTGGCGGTTGACCTTAGATGGAAAACTAAAACTGATTCCAATTTACCGTCCATAGAAATCTTCTATGGATCGTTGAAAAGTGCCCCTGCAAATTAAATGTTTAATTGGATAACTAACTTTTTTTAAAAAAAGGTAAATTACTTATATTTTTAGGAGAGGAATGATGGGTAAATATCGTGTTGGCGTTTGCTTGCTCTTCTGTCTTCTGTTGGTTGTGGAGTGGGGGCAGACAGCTTACCACATAGCATGGGATCCAAGCGAAAGAACAAAGAATTGGACTTTAGCAAAGGGAGAACGCTTGACAATTTCACCCAATGCAGACACATATGTTAGCGAAGAATCGCCAAACTCTAATTTTGGAAGCAGCGCCACTATTTATATAGGCGGCGGTTATATCGGAATGAGACACCGTGGTCTTTTCAAATTTGACCTTTCAAGTATTCCTGCAGGTTCAGTTATTATCTCGGCTGTTTTGAAGGTATATTGGTCAGTAAGATGGGCAAATGATGAGGATGTTGGTTGCTATGCAGTGTCCAGTGATTCATGGAATGAACTCTCTGTTACATGGAATAACCAACCTGCTCATGGAGATTTACTGGACACTGTCCCTTCCGGTCAATGGGGCTGGAACAGTTGGACTGTTACGACCTTTGTTCAACAGGAATTTGAAGGAAATAAGATAGCATCTTTTAAGTTAATGTATTATCCTGAAACTACTCTTGGTTGGAGAGAGTATCGCTCAAGGGAAGCCAGCTCCAAACGCCCCTACCTTTCTGTAACTTATGATCTACCACCAAACGCCCCAACCCTTGATAACCCAGCTGCAAATACCCACTTCAACCCTTTAGCTTCAATAACCTTTAGCTGGACCTTCAATGATCCTGATACTGGCGACAGCCAATCAGCCTATCAATTCCAACTAGACGATAATAACGACTTCAGTTCCCCAATTATAGATACTGGAAAGGTTACCTCTACAGCTTCAAGCACAACTCAGACTTTACCTTCAACTGTGGGTCTGTATTATTGGCGTGTAAAAACTTGGGATTCTTATGATGTGGAAGGCGATTGGAGCAGTGGGAGAGTCATAATTGTGGATAATGTTCCTAATGCTCCAACACTTAATTTTCCTTTAGCAAATGCAAGATTTAACCCTTTAGAAAGTGTAACTTTCACTTGGACTTTCAATGACCCTGATACTGGTGATTGGCAAAGTGCCTATCAGTTTCAGCTAGACGATGATTCTGATTTCAGTTCACCAATAATAGATTCAGGCAAAAGTTTTGTCGAGTTTGGTTCGTGGGTTGTTGATGGTAATACTTACAATTATCGTTTGAAGATAAATGTAACCGAAAATTCAGGCACAAGCTTATCAGATTATCAGGTTAAAATTACTTTAAATACAGAAGAATTAGTGTCTAATGGCTTTGCGACTTCAAGTGGGAACGAAGTTAGGTTCACAGATGATGACGGTTCCTTACTCTATTTTTGGAGAGAAAACAGTTTTAACCAATCTTCAACAATCTATTGGGTCAAAATACCGAGTATTCCTGCAAGTTCAACTGTCAGTATTTACATGTACTTCGATTCAGATTTAACAACAGTTTCGGATGCAAGTGATTCAGCAAACACTTTTATCTTTTTCGATGACTTTGAAACGTGGAGTGGATGGACAGTATATGGTAGTGGAACCGTTTCACAGTCTTCGGACTATGCTAAAGAAGGGATGTACAGCTTAAAGAAAGGATCTAACAATGACCCAAACGGAGGCTATAAACTTATTGGTTCAACAATAGGATTAGGTTATGTTTTCGAAGGTTGGATTTACAGACCAAGTGGTTATACTGGCGGAGGGCAAGACAGATTAGCAATAGAAGACGGCAGTTTTAACGGTTACGGGTTTAGATTAGACCATAGCAGTAATGTTTTGAACATTGAGAAAAGAACAGACGGAAGCGGTTCAGACGTGGGTTCAACCGTTTCATTTAACCCTCCAGAAAATGCATGGTATAAATTTGTTTTTGTTATGAAGTCTAATAAAAATTTCAGTATTTACATTTATGATTCTTCAGACAATTTACTTTCTTCAATAAAAGATAGGAGAGATGAAACTTATTCTTCATTTGACAGAGTAGTTGTGCATGGCGGCCATCAGTTTTATGTAGATATGATAAGAATAAGAAAATATGTTGACCCCGAGCCTACAGTCGAAATAATTATTCCTTACAGTCATACTGCTCAGCTTCCTTCGACGGTAGGCATATATTATTGGAGGGTTAAAACTTGGGATTCTTATGATGCTGAAGGCGCATGGAGTGAGGCAAGACCAATAATAGTTGATAGAATCAAAATTATTGGCGGTGGAGTAGTTAACTTCACTATAGACGTTGATATAGGGGGAAAAGTCTGGTATTACGCCGTCTACGAGTATGGCAATTCTACGTTTGATGGTTCTCGTGGGGTTTTATATGTTAATGGTTTTGAGATGACCTGGGACGGAGAAAAGTGGATCTACGCGTTCCCCTATTCGACGGAAGGAAACCAGATAACCTTCCACATAACAGGAGTATTAGACAATCAATATGGCTTAACGGAAATAAACAATCAAGCAGGAGATATAATAATAAACTGGGCCACTATGACTGTTGAAATCAAAAAATAGTAAATATTTATGGAAAAACATAAATTTTTCGATGGCATGTTAAAAACGCGAGGGCTACTGATATTATCTTGGAGGGGGCAAGAAGTGAGTGTTGAACTCTTCGCAGATCGGAGAAGGGTCTTATGTAGCTTTTTTAATCATACTTATAAAGTAGTAATTGAATTTATAAAGAGAAAAGGTGGTGAAAAATGAATAAAAAAAGTTTATTAGTGGCAATTTTTTCTGCTATACTGCTTTTCTCTATTTTTGTTTCTTTTAAGTTTTTTATACGCCCAACTGGAGCTTATCATTTAGATGTCCTCGATCTCCGTGGAGACGATGAGAAAACGAGGTTGCTTGCTTTAAGTCTCCAAGGGATTGTAAATAGAGGTTCGCCTAAAATTTATCTTCTTTGGGAGAGTAGGGATAAATTTGGTAATCCGTCTGAGGAATGGCTTGAATATTATAAGTCAAAGGGCTGGATCACCTATGAATACACTACTCTCTCTTCTTTGCTGAAAAAATATGCAAGCAAAGTGAAGGGGTTTGTAGTTTACGATCCAAATTTTAGGCATTCAATAAACCTTGCAACAACTATGGCTGGAATCTACGACACTTTGATTGCACATCCAGATTTTATACTTGAGCTTAAATCA